>Ga0129306_1000386_pt1 | contig 70736 bp, 55 predicted proteins | sample P827metagenome_FD_94438 | JGI IMG/M metagenome (GOLD analysis project Ga0129306, IMG submission 94438) | Capybara group fecal microbial communities from Wisconsin, USA - P827 metagenome | ecosystem: Host-associated > Mammals > Digestive system > Large intestine > Fecal | place: USA: Wisconsin... | reverse complement strand
TTAGGATGATGTATGAGCACGAGAATTATAGATCCTTTTATCTTGTGGCAGAGAAATGTATGGGTAGTGATTGCGTTGGTAAGAATTCACGGATTATTCGGCAAGCGGTCAATTCTTTCGCCAATAGAGATTATGATTTGGCGGCCATTGGAATAACTGTTGTAATTGATGGGGCTCTTTCCAAAATCACAGGGAATGCAACAACAAATATAAGAGTCAGAGTTGAACAATTATTGCAACAGTTGAATGATGATGAAGAACTCACGAGTGAAGAATATGCCTTAATAATGCTATATATTTCTTTGGAGGAGGCATTAAAAACCTTTGCGGCCAGTTCGGATTTTTCGAACAAGGAACCGAGTTATATTAACAGACATTGGACATTACATGGTAGAAATACACGCCGAAAAACTAAAATGGATTGCGTAAAACTGATTAGATTCCTTTATGCAGCAATTATAATAAAAGAATACGAGAATAAATAGATTTATGGAAATAATGGGTTTAATTATTTGTAAATATCTATAATTTGGATAAAACAGTATATACTTCGCGTTACATGATTTTTGTATGACCTTAACAAGAATATGACTGTTATAATCACTACACACCAAAAACATGTTGACAGATAAATGCTTCGGTAGTAGAATTAAATTAGTTCGAGAGGCGAAGTGATTGCAGATCACATGATAAAGGACGGCAAATGAGCTTAAAAGAGCAGAATTCAGCTGAAGAGAATTTCAGACAGTTCACGGATTATATAGATGAGATCAAGGAACTTCTGTCATCGGATCTGTGGGGGAATATATTCCTTAACTGCTCTAAGAATGAAGTCCTGATATTCTGGCTTCTGTATCAGAAGAAGGAAGTCAATATGTCCGAGATCGCCGAATACATCCATGTACCGCTTAATACGGCCACGGGGATCGTGGGCAGGATGGAGAAGGGCGGACTCATAGAGAGGACGCGCAGTGAACAGGACAAGAGGATAGTGCTGATCCGGTTCAGTGAGAAGGGACAGGCACAGTTTAACAGGCTCATAGCAGAGCTGATGAGCTATATGACGAAGATCTTAAGTGCATTTACACCGGAGGAGTTAAGACTCATGGAGGGAATGATGGCCAAGGTCAAGGATGTACTTAAGGATGAGAAGAATAAGGAAGAGAAGGAAACGGCTAAGAAGGTCAGAAGAATCACGATAGAGTGATCACGGGCGAATGAGCGTGACCAAGCCGTTGATCGGACAGAATATCAATTACATGAGCAGGATAACGGGCAGCATGGGCTGCCTGTAAAAAAGATAAATACTTCGAGAACGGAAATATTCGAAACATGAAGTAAGCCAAGACGAACACAAACGGTTGTGGCTGTTCGGCCGGAACAGAGATACAGGAGGAATGCAGATGGATAAGAGGATCATCATTTTTACCGGAAAGGGCGGCGTGGGTAAGAGCAGTGTGGCAGCGGCTCATGCACTTAAGAGCGCATCACAGGGTAAGAACACGCTGCTTGTGAGCACCGATATGGCGCATAATCTGGGTGATATATTCGAGGTAAAGCTTGGGAGAGAGATAAGTAACGTACGTGAGAATCTCGACCTGTATGAGATCGATCCGCAGTATGTCATGGAAAATGATTTTGAGGATATCATGAAGTATCTCGCGCAGCTCCTGGCAGGCAAAGACATCATCGGGTTAGAGGATGTCGGGATGCTGCCGGGAATGGAGGAACTGTTCTCGCTGCTTAGGATCGCTCAGTTATATAAAAGTGATGCATATGACAGGATCATAGTTGACTGTGCGCCGACGGGTGAGACACTCTCGCTTCTTAAGTTCCCTGAACTCTTATCCTGGTATATGGAGAAGTTCTTCCCGATCGGGAAGGTCGGAGTCAGGGTTTTATCCCCGATATCCAAGCAGGTATTTAAGATAGAGATGCCCAATAAGCAGGCGATGAACGATATTGAGAAGATGTTCATGAAGCTTATGGAACTCGAGGAACTGCTTAAGGACAGGGAGACAACAAGCATAAGGATCGTGACGACTCCGGAGAAGATGGTGCTTGAGGAGACCAAGCGCAATTACATGTATATGAACCTGTATGACTTCAATGTCGACGGACTATACATCAACAGGATTCTTCCGCAGAATATCGGAAACGATTTCTTTGATGAATGGCTTGACATACAGAAGAAGTATATAGAGGAGATCGAGGTGACTTTCGCGGCACTCCCGATATACAGGATCCCGTGGTATGATGAGGAACTTAAGGGTGAAGATAACATATTAAGGATAGTCAGGGATGTGCTCACGGGGGATGACATTTTTGACACACGTGTCATAAATGACAGGGAGAAGTTTGAACAGACAGATGAAGGATATATTCTTAAGGTAAGCATACCGGGCGCTGATAAGGGCGATATCGACCTGTATCAGGCACAGACGGATGTGGTCATTAAAACGGGGAACTTTAAGCGCAACATTCCGCTGCCGAACATATTAAGAGATCATGTTGTGGCGGGAGCAAAATACGAAGACGGGACACTTAATATAAGCTTTGTGAAAGGAGATGATCCGGATGATGAATAAAGAGATGCTTGGAAGAATAAAGACGGCGGCAGGTTTCCAGAGACAGGCGATACGGGCGCTTCTTCCGGAAGGGATGGAAGGGCATCTGGATGTCATAGAAAGTGAGGTCAAAGCAATGTTTGCAGAGGCCGTGACCAAGGTCATGGCAGATCACGTTACAGGCGAATGCAAAAGTGATGAGACTGAAGACAAGGCGAACACTAAGGTCAAAAAAGTGACGATCGAATGATCGAGCATTAATGCCACGGGCTCAGAGATGAGCCGGAACCGTAAGCGGTACAACAAAGCGGATTTGGAGGGATCATATGCGAATAATCATATACACAGGAAAAGGCGGAGTCGGCAAGACCAGTATGGCAGCGGCAACAGCATGTAAGATCGCAAAAAACGGCAAGAGAGTTATGATCATGAGCACCGATCAGGCACATAGCTTAGGTGATGCTTTCGACTGTCATGTAGGAAACGAACCGACGCAGATCATGGAAAACCTTTATGCACTTGAGACAGATACGGTCGCAGAGAGTGAGAAAAGCTGGGGGAATCTCAAGGACTATTTTAAGAGGCTTTTAACCCTTAAGGGCGGAAGCGGGATAGAGACAGAGGAACTGCTGGTGTTCCCCGGACTTGAAGAACTGTTCTCAATGTTTAAGATCCTTGAACTGTATGAGAGCGGTCGCTATGACACCATAATAGTTGACTGTGCGCCTACAGGTGAGACGCTCTCACTTTTACGCTATCCGGAGAGATTCTCAAATCTCATAGAGAAGGTGCTGCCCATGAAGAAGGCAGGAGTCAAGACGGTCGGCCCGGCGGTGGAAGCGATGACCAAGATCCCGATGCCTGACATGAACGTCTTTGATGATATCGAGCGATTGATGGATAAGATGGGACGCCTGCAGAAACTCATGCTTGATAAGGATATCGTCAGCCTGCGCGTTGTGACGACGCCGGAGAAGATAGTCATTAAGGAGGCTGAGAGGAACTTCACCTGCCTGTATCTCTATCACTACAATGTGGATGCGGTGATCGTGAACCATATCTATCCCGACAGAGCGATGGAGGGGTATTTCGGCAAATGGATGCGCCTTCAGCAGGAAGGCCTTGATAAGATAAAGGAGAGCTTCAGTGAGGTGCCGAAGTTCTATGTGGAGTTACAGAGCGGTGAGATCAGAACGCTTGATGTGCTTAAGAAGGTCGGCAATATGATATTTGACGGACTTAACCCCGATGAAGTACTCTTTAGGCAGGAGATATACAGAACGGATACGGAGAAGCGTGTACTGAGTATCTATCTGCCCTTTGCCAGTAAGGATGAGCTTATCTTGGAACAGGAAAAAGGTGAGATCTCTGTGGGTGTTAAGAATGAGCGAAGGAGATTCCCCATCCCGGCCGGACTGTCGGGACTTGACATCGCGGGTGCAGCATTTGAAGACGGGTATCTCAATATAAGGTTTGGTGACGGCAATGATGACTAATGTCAATAAGACCCTGTTCATACCGCTTTACGGTAAAGCGTATGTAAGCAGAAAACATATCATACTTGATGATCCGACGGCAGAGAAGATCTGGGAATCGGAGGCTTTTCCAATCAAGGGTAAGTCAAAGTCAAAGTGGCTTAGCTACAACATGGCCATGCGTGCGAGGATATTCGACGACTGGACGGAGCGGATGCTTAAGGATGATCCGGATGCGCTGGTGCTTCATATAGGCTGCGGCTTAGACAGCAGATGTAAGAGGGTGCATGCGCCTTATAAGAATTGGTATGACTGTGATTTCCCTGATGTTATTTCCGCCAGACGCAACTATTATGAAGAGTCAGACAATTACCATATGATGTCGCTTAATGCGGCAGATCCCGATGCAGTAAAAGAACTGCCGGATAATGACAGTGTTGTCGTTGTGCTTGAAGGGATAAGCATGTATCTGACGCAGTCGGAACTCCACGGATTCTTTGCGGTTCTTTTGAAAAAATATGAGAAGATCCATGTACTTATGGATGTATATACCGTGTTCGGGGCGAACGCCTCAAAATACAAGAACCCTATCAATGATGTGGGTGTGACAAAAGTATACGGGATCGACGATATGGACGGTTTGCTTGATGGACTGAACATCAGGGTGCTGTCAGAGCATTCGCTTACACCGGAGGCGCTTGTGGATGAACTTAAGGGAAGCGAGAGAGCATTCTTTAAGCTTCTTTTTACGGGGAATACATACAGGAAGATTTACAGACTCTATGAGCTGGGAAACTGATAAGACACAGGGGATGCGGCAATCGCAGTTTCGCTGTATGATCCGGGCATGAGATTAATCATAAAAAACTGTTGACAGATGAAGAAGATGATATTAAGATAACATTGTTACGTAACAATGTTATCTATTTATATGGGCAGAATTATGAAGCAGGATGTTGAGTACAAAAAAAGAGAATTGCTGATAGAAGCGGCCAAAAAGGAATTCCTTGAAAAGGGGTACAATAAGGCATCGCTTCGGACCATATGCTCCAAGGCAGGAGTCACTACAGGCGCGCTGTATTTCTTCTTTGAGAATAAGGCGGAACTGTTCGCCGCGATCGTGGATGAACCGCTTAAGGGGCTTAAGAAGTTAGTCGCCACACATTTTAAAGAAGACAGCATGTATATGTCGAATATCGCTTCGCTAAGTGAAATAGAGCTGGATCATTCCGATGAGAGCGATATGTTCATTGAATATATATATGATTATCGTGACAACTTTATGCTGATACTTAACTCGTCTGAAAATACGGTGTATGAGAATTGCGTGGATGAGTTCGTTGATATGTTAGAGAAGGCGACACCGAAGATGTTGTCAGGGATGAAGGGTTATACATGTGATGAGTATATGTCGCATTGGATGTCGCACCTTACGATCGATGCATTTATCAATGTGATAAAGCATGTGGAAGATAGGGAAGAAGCAAAGAGAAGGATGAGGCCGATACTCAATTATCTGGTCAAGGGCTGGGTTGAGCTGGTCATGGTAAAAGAATAACGATAAATAATCCGGGAAAGAGTAAGCATAGGATAGGATAGGATAATAACCGCTTTGATTGGGGATCAAATATGTATCTTCCGAGATGGGCGGTAAAAAAATAACAATTACATAACAACGTTATGTAAAATACATTATAGCGATAGGAGAAGGACAGATATGTATCTTGAGATCAAAGATGTGAAGAAGAGCTATGGACAGGACGGAAGTTATGTTCAGGTACTTAAGGGCGTTAATACCGGAGTCGAGAAGGGACAGATGTGTGTCATACAGGGCACATCGGGATCGGGCAAGTCGACTCTGCTTAACTGTATAGGCGGACTGGATGTGATGGATTCGGGTTCGATCAAGGTAGAGGGAACAGAGGTGTTCGGCATGAAGGGAGATGCTCTTTCGGATTACAGAAGAGACAATCTCGGCTTCATTTTCCAGTTCTATAATCTGGTCCCGAACCTGACGGTAAAAGAAAATATCGAAGTGTGCAGATATCTTACCAAGGATCCGCTTGATATGGATGAACTATTGGATGTGCTGGGGCTTACCGAACATCAGAATAAGTTCCCTTCGCAGTTATCGGGCGGTCAGCAGCAGAGATGTGCGATAGCAAGGGCGCTTATCAAAAATCCCAAGCTGCTTCTGTGCGATGAGCCTACGGGTGCGCTTGATTCCAATACATCAAGGGATATACTCGTTCTGCTGGAACAGATCAATGCACACTACGGAACAACGATGTTGATCGTAACGCATAATAACTCCATTAAAAATATGGTTCATAAGGTGATCTTTCTTAAGGACGGTCTGGTCAAGACTGAATATATAAATGAGAAGAGAATACCGGCATCTGAACTGGAGGATCTGTAATGAGAAGGGTACTTAGAAAAAGATTTCCAAGAGAGATAAGGGCGAATCTTTTCAGATATATATCGCTGTTTTTTATGATCGCTCTGTGCATGTATATAGTAATAGCGCTTGTGGATGCGGCCGAGACGGTGATAGGCGGAACAGATAAGAATCAGGCAGAGAGCAATCTCGAGGACGGGCAGTTTACCGTCTTCACACCGCTGCTCGATAAACAGATAGAAGAGATCGAGAGTAAGGGAGTCACGATCGAACCTCATATAAGCTATGACATCGATATGGAGGACGGGTCGGTACTTCGTATATTTAAGAACAGGGAAAAGATCGATCGTGTAGTATTGGATGTGTACGGAGTGAACAATAAGATAAGCCGCTACGGAACAGATCCGAGACCGGCTGAGACTGCTAATGAAGTCGTACTTGAAAAGAGATACTGCGAAGAACATGACATAAGTGTCGGTGACAGCATAAAGATCGGAAAAGAAGATTATCTGGTGACCGGTATAGGAAGCAGTGTCGATTATGACGCACCGTATAAGAAACTGTCGGACACTGCGGTCGACAGCACTTCATTCGGAGTCGCATTCGTTACTAAAGAAGGATATGACAGGATAAAAGCTCTTAATAAAGTAGGTTCCGAGGAACTGACATATGCATTTGTATTAAATGATGCAATGAGTTCGGATGATCTTAAGGAGATGATAAAGGATTTTGATTTTGATTATAAGCAGGTCGATGATCCGTATTATCAGGAAATGCTTGCGGACACATACGGTAAGAAGGATGAGATCACGGACGGCATCAATGATCTTGTGGACGGTGTGGATGAACTCTATGACGGAGCAGGGGAACTGCGTGACGGTACCACAGAACTTGTTGACGGCATGAGTGAGCTGTATGACGGCAGCGCAGAACTCTATGACGGAACCGTTAAGCTTAAAAACGGTACGGCTGCCTTTGGAATGAATATAGGAGCAGATAAGTTGAGCGACGGCGCAAAGGAATTGTCGGACGGAGTAAAGGAAGCCTATGACGGCAGCGTAGAACTTGATGACGGCGTGACGGAACTATATGACGGAGTAGAGGAGCTTAAAGACGGGGTTAAGGATCTTAAGGAGCAGTCGGATGATATGCTGGATGAGCTGTTTGCAAAATCTCCGGATAACATTATGGACTTTATGCTCAAAAAAGATACCCTAAGGATAGGCGGAGCAGCAGGAGATATCGAGATCAACAAGACTATCGGCGTGGTTGCCGGCATCATAGTGATCATCCTCTTTACATATGTGCTCTCCGTATTTGTGATACATCAGATACAGAGTGAGAGCAGTGTGATAGGTGCGCTCTATGCGCTCGGTGTCAAGAAGAGAGATCTGATGGCTCACTATATAACGATACCGACCGTGATATCTTTCTTAGGCGGACTTGCCGGTGCGGCAGTGGGACTCAGCGGTTTCGGCAGCAGCTGGCAGATGTCGGATTCGTATGAATACTATTCTCTGCCGTGGTTTGGCAGGATCGTACCGCCGTATCTTATCATCTATGCGGTCGTCATGCCGCCTGTGGTATCCCTGATCGTTAATTTCCTTGTGATCAATAAGAGCCTTTCGCGCACGGCACTTTCACTTATAAGGAATGAGCAGAAGGTAAGTAAGGGTAAGGATATCAAATTGGGTGACATGCCCTTTATAAGGAAGTTTAAGATAAGGCAGCTGCTCAGGGAGAGAAGGACGGCTCTTACCATAATAGCCGGAATGGCGATCTCGCTGCTGATATTCGTGATGGGAATGAACTGCTATGTTCTGTGTGAGAGTGTAGGCAGACTCTCAAGTGAAGATACCAGATATGAGTACATGTACAGCTTTAAATACCCGACAGAGGAAGTACCTGAGGGTGGCGAGGCCTGCTACGTACGGACGCTTAAAAAAGAGGCGTACGGATATGTTCTTGATATAACCGTGATGGGGATAGATGATGATAATCCGTACATTGATGTCAAGCCCGTAAAGGGTAAGAATAAGATAGTTGCATCCGATGCGGTAGCATTAAGATACGGCCTTAAAAAGGGAGATAAGATCATTCTTACGGATAATGCCGAGGATATAGATCATGCCTTTACCATTGCGGATATCGCACCCTATTCCGTGGGTCTTACCGTATTCATGGATATTGAGAGCATGAGGGAACTATTCGGTGAGGATGACGACTATTATAATGTCGTGATGGCCGATCATGAACTTGATATCGAGACCGGCAGACTGTATTCGACAACTACCGGAGCTGATGTAGTCAGATCGTCGGATACATTCTTAGACCTGATGAGGCCTATGTATACGATGTTACTTACCATGTCGGCAGTCATCTTCTGTATAGTGATGTATCTCATGACTGCGGTCATGATAGACAGGGCGGGATTCGGAATATCCCTGGTCAAGATCTTCGGATATAACTCACGTGAGGTTAAGAAGCTTTATCTGGACGGAAACAGGACCGTGGTGGTCGTCGGGGCGCTTATAAGCATTCCGATAGCCAAGAAGTTAATGGATACGATCTTTCCTATATTCGTAGCCAACGTATGCTGTACCGTTCATCTCGAATACAGATGGTATCATTATGCGATCCTCTTTGCCGGAATAATAATGTGCTATAGCCTGATAAGTATGATCCTTACAAGGAAACTTGATAAGATCACACCTGCCGAAGTGCTTAAGAACAGAGAGTAAAAATATGTGCGCTTAAGAACAAAGAGCAGCGTCTATGCGCGGAAGATCGGGGAGTAGCATTTTGGCGAGGTGTGGATGTATAATGAATAAGACGGACGGTAACAACGATATAAGAGGACTTTGAGTATGGCAAATACGATAATCATGGGATTGGTGATCCCTTTTATAGGTACATCGGCCGGAGCAGCCTGTGTATATTTCCTTAAGAATGAATTGAAGCTGGGAGTGCAGAGGGCACTGACGGGATTCGCTGCCGGCGTCATGGTGGCGGCTTCGATATGGAGTCTTATAATACCTGCCATAGAGCAGTCGGAGGACAAGGGCAGCTGGGCATTTCTTCCGGCGTTCATAGGATTCTGGCTGGGTATCCTGTTCCTGCTCTTGCTCGATCACATAATACCTCATCTGCATGTAGGAACTGACCAGGTCGAGGGACCCAAGAGCAGCCTTACGAGGACACTTATGCTAGTGCTGGCTGTCACGCTTCATAACATACCCGAAGGTATGGCAGTCGGTGTCGTGTACGCGGGACTGTTGAGCGGATCCGCCAATATCACTGCGGGCGGAGCGCTTGCACTTGCACTGGGAATAGCCATACAGAACTTCCCGGAAGGAGCCATTATATCCATGCCGCTGTATGCGGAGGGCAAGAACAGACATAAGTCATTCGGCCTCGGTGTCCTGTCAGGTGCGGTTGAGCCGTTGTTCGGAGGCCTGACGGTCCTGTTAGCTTCATTTGTCATTCCGGCCATGCCGTACCTGCTTTCATTTGCGGCGGGAGCCATGCTCTATGTAGTGGTGGAGGAACTGATACCGGAGATGTCCGTGGGAGAGCATTCCAATATCGGAGTTATCGCATTTGCGGTGGGATTCAGCCTGATGATGGCGCTTGATGTGGCGCTTGGATAAAAAAGATATCCGTACTTTCGTACGGATATTTTTATGCCTGTAAATATGTCTGTAAGCTCTCATCAATATGCCTACAAGCCTGCGATGCAGACTGCCCTTAAGTATCAGGATTCGGATCTGCAGATCAGATATCCTTCATATGTGCCTTGATGGCCTTGAAGGTCTTGTCGCTGATATAGTGTTCGATGCGGCAGGCATCATCGGTCGCAGTCTTCTCATCCACGCCGAGTCCGATGAACAGCTTGGTGAGAACGGTGTGACGCTCATATATGCGCTTGGCATGTTTTTCGCCTGCAGCCGTAAGCTTAAGGAACCCGTTATCATCCTTGGTAAGCAGCCCTTCGTCCTTGAGCAGTCCGAGCGCGCGGCTTACGGATGGCTTGGAAAAGCCCATGTATTCACCCACATCTATCGCTCTGACAGATGCAGATTCCTGTGACAGAACATATATAGTTTCCAGATACATTTCACCTGATTCAAGTAATGCCATACACATACTCCTTTTATGCAAGTGCGGTTAGCATAAGATTATCATATTAACGAGCGTGTTTCAAGAAACACCGTAGAAGACAAAATCCCGGAATATACAACAGTCGTTTCTGTCGCTGTGACAGAGCCGATATGACCGCGCGGGACTTAACCGACGTCGACGGGAGAGAACTCCAGGACATCCGGCTCTTCACTGCTTTCGACTGCTTCGGGGAAAACCGATATTATCGCGTGGGTGATGTCCTCATACCTGCTCATCATACTGTCGTGTTCTGCTCTTATTGTCTCAATATCTTCACTGCCTGCAGCAGCCTCTAACCTTGCGGCCTGCTCGTACAGTTGTGTAGCTCCGATCATCTTTGAAGTGCTCTTAAGAGAATGCACAAATACTCCGTAATCCTTCCAACTGCCTGCTTCAAGATTATCCTGCAGGCTTTCTGCCTTTTCTTCGTGCGAAACCGCATATTCACACAGTATTTCTCTGTAAAGTGCTTCATTATCCTGACAGTAGTGCAGACCTGTCCGTATGTCCACTCCTGAAGCGAGGAGAGGAGAGAAGTCTGTGGAAGAAGCATCCGAAGAGCCTTCATCGTTGACAGCCGCAGAACCTTCGCCGTTGACTTTTGCAGGCCCGCCATCGCTGACAGGCTTGGCAGCCGCAGAGTTTCTGCCGTCATTGATGAACACCTTATCTTCGGGCAGGTGCTTTATCAGCAGCCGTTCAAGAGACCTGCCTTCTATAGGCTTTGTCATATAATCCGTAAATCCCTCAGAGATATATCTTTCGCGCGCACCGGTGATAGCATCCGCCGTCAGGCAGACAATCGGGGTCTGACAGCTTGCGCCGCCTGCGGTGCCCCTTATGCGGTGAAGCGCTTCCGTTCCGTCCATCTCGGGCATTCGCTGATCCATAAGGATCACATCGTATTGCTTCTTGGCTGCCATATCCACTGCCAAGGCTCCCGACAGCGCAGTGTCCATATGTATCTTTGTCTCCTTGAGCAGGTTGACTGCAACCGACAGATTGATCTTGGTATCATCCACAATAAGTATGGATGCTTCAGGTGCCGTGAACGATACATGGTAGGCGCCCGACTTGTGATTGTTGGCTTCGAAGCGGGCCTGTATATCTCCTATGGGTCTCTCTGCTATGATCAACTGCGGAACAGTGAATGAAAAACATGAGCCCTTGCCGTATTCGCTCTCCACATCTATGGTCCCGCCCATCATATCAAGAAGCCGTTTGGTGATGATAAGCCCAAGCCCTGTGCCTTCAACGGTACTGTTGTGTTCCATCTCCAGACGTTCAAATCTGGTAAACAGCTTTCCGAGATCTTCCTCCCGTATGCCGATCCCTGTGTCCTTCACATCTGCCTTGAGTAACAGGGTGCCGTCTTCCTGTTCCGTACCGTTAATGATAAGCCTGATAGATCCTTTTTCGGTGTACTTTATCGAGTTGCTCAGGATGTTCATGAATATCTGCCTGATACGGACAGCATCGCCGCACAGTTCGTCCGGTAATGTCTCGTCTACTTCTATATCGAAAGTCAGCCCCTTATCCTGAGCCTTAAAGAGTGCCATATTGTTGAGATCATTGAGAAGAGAACTGAGTCTGTAGGGGGTATCGGAGATATCCATCCTGCCTGCTTCGATCTTGGAGAAATCCAGGATATCGTTGACGATCGCAAGAAGATTGTGTCCCGCTTTCTTGACATCTTCGGCATAGTAGCTGATGTTATTGAGAGATTCACGCTCCACACCGGGCTTGCGTTCTCTGAATTCCACGGCATGACTGTATTCTCTGAGGATCATCTCGTTCATGCCCAGTACGGCATTGATGGGAGTCCTGATCTCATGCGACATATTGGCGAGGAAATCGCTCTTGGCATCATTTGCACTTTCCGCCCGCATCTTTTCAGCTATCAGGCGGCTCTGCAGATGTACAAAGGGTCTGACTGTTATAAGAGACAGAAGAGCGGCGACAAGCAGAGTAAGTATGAGGATGACTATATAACTCATGATGGTCGAGCGCGTCTGAGATGATAACTGATCCTCAAACCATTCTTCGGAAAAATCCACTGCGATTATACCGGCGACATTTCCGTCCGAATCGAGTACCGGACTGTAGGCACTGTAGAATGTGCCCCATGAATCCGAATAGGGGACTTCATCCACCGCGGAATACCCATTGCCGGCTTTGGCAAGAGCATCGGTATATTTGACGGTGTCACCGTAGGAAGCCGGTCTTACCTGGTCCAGGTCCATCGTGAAGATGAAGTGTCCTTCGGATTCCTCCTTGATACTGTATACATATTCAAGCTCTCCGACATTGTCTCTGAAGACGGCGAGCGTATTATATACTTCGTTATACTCGGGACTGCCCACATCCCCTTCATCAAAGGATCTGAGCGTATCTCCGTTTATCGAACCGGATGCACAGTTGGCAATATCCAGCATTCGCTGTTCAATGGCCTTTCTGATGCCTATCCTTGCCCTGTAGAGGGAAACGGAACAGAAAAGAACACTGGATATCAGCAGTATGCATTCGACCATGATTATTATTTTGGTGGAAAGGCTATGTTTCGATGTCACTGACAGTTCTCCCCTTTGCGATCACGCAGATAGTACTATAGTATCGTAAAAGTATGTTTTTTTCAAGACGGTTAATGAGCTTAATGTTAATGATCATATACGCGGTGTGCCGTGATTTGCACTGATAGGGGATAACGGCTATAATAAGCTTTCCGGGAAGTCGCTTTTCGGAATGCTCATTTACCGGGAGGGGTATACGATATCGTGAGCAAAAACAGTTCATTCAGAAATCTTAAATACGCACTGAGACAGATATGGGAAGCGGACAGGCTTCTTCTTGTATTTACGCTGTTCAAGAATTCAATAGAGCAGATATTCTACGTATTCTTTTTTGTATATCTCACCAAGTATATCTTCAACTGCATAGAGCGTAATATTTCCTATGACAGACTGTTTTGGTTTCTTGTGGCAGCCTGTTCGGGTCACGTGGTCGTGCATTTCATCTGCGGATGGTATGAGACATACCGTAAGATTAAGACTCCGAAAGTCTACAGGCATATATTCCACAGAGTCATGGAGATCTCGGATGACCTTGAACTGAAGGACTATGAGTCGCCTGATTTCTATGACAAGTATGCCAGAGCGCTTGACAAGTGCGTGGATGATTCGATGAACATTGCCATAAGGACAGGAGTGTTCATAGGCAACGTAGTGTCCACGGTGATGTCGCTTGTGATAGTTATTACCGTTGATCCCGTATTTCTTGTTTTCCTGATAGTCCCGATCATAGTCAGTTTTGCCTTTGGCAAGAAGAATGCGCAGGCCAACTACGACAGGGAGAAGAGCATTACCCGTGACAAGAGGACTGCTGACTACGTTAAGAGAGTCTATTATGAAAAAAAGTATGCGGCTGAGATAAGGCTCTTTGATATCAATTCGCTTATGCTTGATAAGCAGAAGCAGGCAGTGGAAGACATGGAGAGGATATCGATCGGATACCGGATGAAGACCGCATTCTACTCATTCCTTATGAAAGGAAGTTATTCCATACTTGCCGGCATATTTGCATATTTCTATGTTGCATTTAAGGTCAAATATACCAATGTGACAGATGTGTCAAGTTATGTGGCGATGATATCTGCCATGGCATTTTCGACTAATCAGCTTAAGGCCGCCGTGGAGAACCGGATATATATTACCAATGAATCGAGACTCTTTGCTAATCTGCGCGAATTTCTGGAAGCAGACAGAACTGAGAAGAAAGCCGGTGTGATCCCGGATTCGATAGATACCGTTGAGCTTAAGGATGTCACCTTTACTTATCCGGGTGCTGAGTATCCGACGATAAGGAATGTGAGCTTTAAGTGGCAGAAGGGTGAGCGGCTTGCGATCGTGGGTTATAACGGTGCGGGCAAGACCACACTTATTAAGCTTATCATGGGACTGTATCCCGTCACATCGGGGAAGATACTGGTCAACGGTATTGACATAACCGGGGTGGATCCTGATGCATATCGCAAGAGGTTCGGGACGGTATTCCAGGATCTGCAGGTGTTTGCCATGACACTGGCGGAGAATGTCCTTATGAGACGTCCGGAAAATGAGGGCGATTATGAGACTGTGAGAAAAGCCCTTAGGAATGCACAGTTTGATCCGGACAATGAGGGTCTGACAAACGGGCTTGATACCGTGATCAGCAGAGAGTTTGATGAGAAGGGCTTTGTTCCGTCAGGAGGTCAGGCACAGAAGATAGCCATTGCCAGAGTGTTCGCACATGATCCCGATATGGTGATCTTAGATGAGCCTTCATCTGCGCTCGACCCTTTGGCCGAATACAATATGTACAATAATATGATGCGGCTGTCAGAAGGCAAGGGTGTCATATTTATTTCACACAGACTGTCATCTGCCAGGATGGCGGATAAGATATATCTGATGAAGGACGGACAGATCGTTGAACAGGGAAGTCATGAAGAAATGATGGACCTTAAGGGATACTATCATGAGATGTTCATGCTGCAGGCAGAGAATTATCAGGACAGTATACCGGAAGAGATGCTTAAGGGAGCGGCTGCCTATTATGGATAAGAAAGAGCAGAACATTCCTGTAAAAAGAATAATTCAGAATACGATCTTTATGATAAAGTATTCTGCCCGTTATGACAGACCCCTGATCATAAAGATACTCATACTGTATGTACTGTCCAAAGCCGGCAAGGCACTGAACGATACGTTCATACTCAAGATGATAATCGACGGACTTACGGGCAAGGCAGAGTTTGGTGATATTATCGTGATCCTGCTCATATCTTTCGGGATCGTGATATGCCTTGAGTGGCTCAATCAGCTTATTGAAGAGTGGTCCAAGGCCAGGCTTATCAAGTTAAGCGGAACGATACAGAGAGATCTTATTGAGAACAACAGCAGGATGGATCTGATCAATTATGATGATCCTGAATATTTCGACACATATGTGATCGTCGCGGAAAGCGCGGATTCAATGATAGAAGATACGGTGATGGTGACGAGCAAGATCCTCGGCGGATTGATCGCCCTGGGGGTGGCATCAGCCATGATCCTTTCGATCAGCTGGGTACTCGCACTTTTCCCCATAGCCGGATTCACTATCAATCTGCTTACAAGATTCAAGATAGAGAGGATCCACTATACATGGTGGACCACGTATCAGAAGGCTATCCGAAAGGCTGATTATTCCAAAAAGGTATTCTATCAGCCGGAGTATGCCAAGGAATGTAAGCTGACGGATGTGAAGACACCGCTTAAGCAGCAGTTTGATGATGCACTCGTTGAGGCGGCCGATGCGGGGCGTAAGTATGCGCCTGCACTTACCTGGATATCGATACTTAACTGGACGGCAGTGTTCTCGGTATTCTCATTCTTCGCTGTGCCTGCATATCTCGGTTACCTGGCACTTGTTCTGCGTTCAATAGCATTGGGCGAAGTGGCATCTGCCAATAATGCATCCAACTTTATCAGGGGCAATCTGAATGAGATCAATTTCTGCCTTGTCGAAGTGCAGCTCATAGGCCAATATGCCGAAAAGTTCAGAAAGCTTCTCGATTATGAGCCGGTCATAGAGCATTCCGAAGGAATGACACCTGTGTCAGGTCCTCAGAGTCTTAAGCTTGAAAATGTAAGCTTCAGATATCCACATGCCGAACACAATACACTTAATGATATCTCGTTGGAGATAAAGCCGGGAGAAAAGATCGCGATAGTGGGAGAGAACGGTGCAGGCAAGACCACATTCGTCAAGCTTTTAATGCGTCTGTATGATGTGACGGACGGCAGTATCAGGTATGGCGATCACGATATCAGAGAATATGCGACCGATGAGTACAGGAAGAGGATCGGAGCCGTCTTCCAGGACTATAACATATATGCGGCTACGGTTGCCGAGAATGTCCTTATGCGTCCGGTCGGGGATGAAGACAGGGGCAAGGTTACTGAGGCATTAAAGAAGGCTGATTTTGCCGGGAAACTTGATAAGCTTCCGGATGGTATGGATACGATTCTTACAAGAGAATTCAGTGAGGACGGGACCAATCTCTCGGGAGGAGAGAGTCAGAAGATCGCAATATCAAGGATATTTGCGCATGACGGGTTAAGGTCCGTGTCCATCCTGGATGAGCCTTCATCAGCGCTCGATCCGGTATCTGAATATAAGCTTAATAAGAATCTTATTGAGAATGCGGCGAATGACACGATCATCTTCATATCGCACAGGCTCTCGACTACGAGGATGGCGGACAGGATATATCTGTTCGAGCACGGTGCGATTAAGGAACAGGGCACTCATGACGAACTGATGGAACTGGGCGGAAGATACAGAGAGATGTTCGATCGTCAGGCAAGGAATTATATTGTATAGAGTTCGCGGCAGATATGTATTAATGAGAAAATATATGTAATGAGCGGCTGCAGGATAAGTCCTGCGGCCGTTTTTTTCGCAAATTTATAAAAAACCGACTAAAAGTCGAAAAGGTTCTTGACAGGGAAAAGAAGGCGGGATATCATAAGAATACAAAAACCGACCGACGGTCGAAAATGAAGCGGCAGGCAATGATCAACAAGTAACACATAGCAGGCACCAAATAGCACGCAACAAACAGTGGGCACCATATCAGGGTAAGCGCATCCACAAGGAGAGGATACATGAAAAAAGGCGAGAAGAGAAAACTCGATCTGCTGCAGATCGCATACAAGATGTTCATTACAAGAGGATATGAGAATACGAGTGTAGACGACATCATAAGTGAAGCGGGGATCGCTAAGGGGACATATTATTACTACTTTGAGAGTAAGGAGCAGATGCTCGAAGAAGTGATCGGGATGATGATTGAGCAGGAGACTGAGGCGGCATCGAAAGTACTTGATACGGACTTAGGCATCCCTCAGAAGATCGTGGGGATCATCTCATCCGTACGGCCGACCGAAGAGGAGAGTCCTATAGAGGGCGCGCTGATGCGGCCCGAGAATGTCCTTATGCACGATAAGATCAAGCGTAAGCTTATTGAGGCGGTTGCACCGCTCATAGTAAAAGTCGTCGAGCAGGGAATAAGCGAAGGAATATTTGATTGTGACAATATTCCTGAGAGAGTGAAGATGATGCTCATAGTCAGTAATGAGCTCTTTGATGAAGGAAGATTCACGGAGAAGGACATCGAAGTATATATCGATATGACTGAGAAGCTTCTGGGAGCAGCGCCGGGAACGATGGGCTTTATAAGGGGGCTGATAAAGTGAGACAGAATAAGAGCAATTTCGGCAAATTCCTCCTGCTGTGGGCAGGGGAACTCATATCTTCCATAGGCTGGGGACTCACAAGCTTCGGTCTGGGCGTGTATATATTCGATAAGACCGGAAGTGCCGCCAATATGGCACTCGTAACACTGCTCGGATTCCTTCCGTCGCTGCTTCTGTCCGTACCGGCAGGGGTGCTGGCTGACAGATATGACAGAAGACTTCTGATGATCATAGGCGACGGGTGTTCGGCGCTGGGTATCATATACATCTTTATATGCATGAAAAACGGCGGCGCGACACTTACGCAGATATGCATCGGAGTGTTCGTAAGTTCCGTATTCTCGGCACTTTTGGAGCCTTCCTTCAGAGCCACGATCACGGAGCTTCTGACTAAGGATGAATATTCCAAGGCAAGCGGACTTGTCTCAATGGCGGGAAGCGCAAGATATCTTTTCTCACCCGTGATAGCGGGACTGCTGCTCACTGTCAGTGACGTATCGCTTCTTATCATGATCGATATCTGCACCTTCGTCCTGACAGTGATCTGTGCGGCTGTTGTAAGGAAGAGCATAGGACACAGAGAAACAGCGGGCAGCCGCATAAGCTTTATACACAGCCTTAAGGAAGGCTGGATCATCCTGCGTGAGAAGAAGGGAGTGCTGCTGCTTGTCATAGTCTCGTCGGGAATAACTCTGTTCATGGGGATGTTCCAGATCCTGGCAGAGCCGATGATCCTGTCATTTTCAGATGCGAAGACCCTCGGAATCGCGGAGACGATCTGCGCATGCGGAATGTTAGTGAGCGGACTCATCCTCGGCGTAAGAGGCTTAAAAGGCCATTATGTCGGAACGCTGGCCGCGGCCTTTATCTTATCAGGCCTGTTCATGTCGGGATTCGGAATATTTGAAAAGATCACACCGATCTGCATTTTCGGCTTCTTATTCTTCGCGGCCCTGCCTGTATGCAACAACTGCCTGGATTATCTGATGCGCACCAACATCCCGGAACAGGCGCAGGGCAGAGCCTGGGGACTCATAGGACTCATCTCGCAATTGGGCTATGTTGTGGCTTACGCTATATCGGGTTCGGCGGCCGATGCGATCGGAAGGGCAACGGGACTCGGGGTCGGAAGAGGATCGGCAGCCGTTATCATATTCGCCGGGATATGCATGGCGGTCAATGCGGCGGTGATACTCATCCCGCGAAGCATAAGGGAACTGGAAAGCAACTGATAAGAGGAAGTATAGGAGGTTAATGCGATATGAAGACTGATAATGTAAAAACGAATGCGACTGAGACTGCAACAAACTCGACATACAGATACAGGCCGGTGCTATTCTTTGCACTTGCATATCTGTTCACATGGATATTCTGGATTCCGGCGATATTCCTTTCGGAGAATGTGGGAGCAGGACTCATGTTTATCGGGCTTCTGGCACCGGCTGCCGTGTCCACGATATTTGTGGTCGTGTCAGGATCGGATATGCTCAAGAAGGACCTGAAGATCAAGCTCATTGATTTTTACAAGGTTAAGTGGAAGAACGTGCTGGTGGCGATAATCCAGTTCGCCGGGATAATCGCGGCATCCATACTGTTATCACTCCTGTTCGGGCAGTCGACGGATCAGTTCGCATTCACCGAAGACTTCTCATTTACGGGAGTTGGCATCGCGGGCGCATTGCTCACGGTGACGTTAGCTTCGATCATTGAGGAAGTCGGCTGGAAGGGTTACTGCGAAGATTCGATCGGAGCTTATATGAACTGGTTCTGGGAATCGCTGATCTTCGGCGCACTGTGGTCGTTCTGGCATTTCCCACTCATATTCATCAAGGGAACATATCAGTCGGGCCTCATGGTCAATCCAATGTACGTGGTCAATTTCTTCATAAGCGGTATTCCGCTCGGATTCATCATCACCTGGGTGTATCTTGCAAGCGACCGCTCGATCCTTGCATGTATGATATATCATATGTTCGTAAACTTCATGCAGGAGAGGATCGCGATGACGCCTGAGACAAAATGTGTTGAGACTGTAGTCGTGACAGCCGTGGCGGTATTTATCGTCCTCACGAACAAAGAGATGTTCTTTGAGACTGAACATGTGGGGAGACTGCTTGAGACGCGGTACGGCGTACAGGATCAAGATAAGGATAACAACTGAACGATCTGATAACGATGACAAAAGCTGCCCGGTTTCTTGCTAAAAGAAATCGGACAGTTTTTTTGTTTTACATTATATAAGTTGCGGATAAATGGTATAATGGTCTCTGTATGGCAGACAGTGCGATATCACCTGTCCGGGTGATAAATCTGACGGAATGTCTGCCGATGTGAGGAGAAGATGGGATCGTTATTATTGGCTGTTATATATCTTGTATTCATAAGTCTCGGATTGCCTGATTCATTGCTCGGTTCGGGGTGGCCCATGATGCAGGTCGCATTTGACGTACCGTCGTCTTATGCGGGCTATGTGTCCATGACCATTTGCTTTATGACTATCATCTCGGGATTGTTCAGTCCGAAGATAGTAAGGAGAGTTAAGACCGAGTGGATAGTGATCGTATCGATATTTATGACGGTGCTGGGGCTTCTCGGCTTTTCTTTTTCAAATTCCTATTGGATGCTGTTCTTATTCGCAGTCCCGTTCGGACTTGGTGCGGGTGCGATAGATGCGGCTGTCAATCTCTATGTCGCCAATCATTATTCAGGTTCGGTAATGAGCTTTCTGCATTGCTTCTATGGTGTCGGTGCGGTCATAAGTCCTTATATTATGGCACTGGCCTTAAGCCGCGCAAGATGGAATGAAGGCTACAGGTGGACTGCATACCTTCAGTCAGGGATATTGCTTGTGTGCATCCTCTCCCTGCCCTTATGGAAAAGTAATGACAGTGCCGGTGAAGAAGAGGAGATACAGAAGAGTGCAGGCATAAGAGAGGCGCTCAGAGTTCCCGGAGTTGTCCTGACGCTTATAGGCTTCTTTGCATATTGCGCCGGGGAGGCCACCTGCTTTCTGTGGACTCCGAGTTTCTTTGCGGGAACTAAGCAGGGGTTAAGCGACGGACTGATAGCATCATTCGGATCGCTGATTTTCGGCGGACTTATGTTGGGCAGGATATTCTCGGGATTTACGTCAAACAGGCTCGGTGACAGACTTCTGATCCGAATCGGGATAGTTGTTGAACTGATCGGTATATTGATGGTGTTCATACCGACTCAGAATTACATTATAGCCGCTGCAGGCTTTGTGATAATAGGAACGGGAATGGGGCCGATATATCCTTCAATCCAGCATATGGCTCCGGTCAATTTCGGTAAGCGTAATGCGGCATCCGTGATAGGACTTCAGATGGCTTCGGCATATGTCGGAAGTACATTTATGCCCATGGTGTTCGGCCTGCTGCAGCAGTGGATCGGGATCGCGATAATGCCGATATATCTACTTGTTTTTGCTATAATGAACATAGGACTGTTGGAGATGGCATATCGTAAGGCTGACGCCATTCCCGACAGACAGGAATAAGTAATATACGGAGGGAAAAGGATGAGTATGAGCGTTAGACCCAACGATATGCTGATGGATAAATATGAAGAGCTTAAGGCATATCTGAGTTCGCTTGAGAGCGCAGTCGTGGCATTCTCAAGCGGCGTGGATTCGACATTCTTATTATATGCCGCGAAGGAAGCGCTGGGCGATAAGGTCATGGCGGTAACGGCTACTTCATGCTCATTTCCGATAAGGGAACTCAATGAGGCGAAGGCATATTGTGAGGAACAGGGGATCCGCCATGAGGTGGTGGCTTCGGAGGAACTGAAGATCGAAGGATTCTCGCACAATCCGAAGAACCGCTGCTATCTGTGTAAGCGTGAGCTGTTCGAAAAGATAAGGGCGATAGCAGAGCGCGAAGGCATGAAGGAAGTGCTGGAAGGCTCCAATCTGGATGACAACGGAGATTACAGACCGGGGCTTATCGCAATAGAAGAACTCGGTATCAAAAGCCCGTTAAGGCATATCGGTTTTACGAAGGATGAGATAAGGAGCCTCTCGGAATACTTCGGCCTGCCCACATGGAACAAGCAGTCGTTTGCGTGCCTGGCCAGCAGATTCCCGTATGGCGAGGAGATCACGGAGGAAAAGCTCGGGATGGTCGATAAGGCCGAACAGTATCTTCTGGATCTCGGACTGCATCAGTTAAGAGTCAGGATCCACGGCAATATCGCCAGGATCGAACTGATGCCGGATGAGTTTGATAAGATCATGGAAGAGAAGATAAGGGCGCAGGTGTATGCGGTATTTAAGGAGATAGGTTTTGACTATGTGACCTTAGACCTTATGGGATACCGTACGGGCAGTATGAATGAGACGCTTACGGAGGAAGAGAAAAACGGGGGAGTGAGATCGTGATCAAATGTCCAAATTGCGGAGCAGAGATAGATAAGGATATAAGCAGATGCCCGTATTGCGGTTATATCAATGCAGAGGGTGCACAGAAGAAGTTTGAGTCGGACTTAAGTGAGATAAGGGACGATATCGAGGAGACAAAAAAGGAACCGGCCAAGGCACTTGAAAAGGGCTTCTTCGGCGGTACCAGGACCATACTCATCGTTGTATGTGCACTGGTCGTTATTGCCGGATTGCTCGTGCTGGAACTTGCAAGGGAGATGAAGAACAAACCCAAGGAGTTTTTCCTTAGTGCCGAGGACCAGGCCTATGCATCGGCATACAAGGCTGCGGCAGGGAAGGAACTCAATGATGCATATGCCGATAAAGACATCGGGCGGATGGCGGCGATATTTGACAAGGCATATTCCGAGGACAGGGTTGTCATCTGGGGAGTGGATCACTATGAAACGGGATATGCATCAAGCTGTTATATGAAGCTTAAGCAGTGCCTGCCGAATCTCGATAAAGAAAAGATCGGTAAGAAAGAAGCCGAAGAGATCACATACTATTGTTTCTATTTCTACTACAGGGCATACGGTGAGGACGGAGAGGAACTGTTCGATCCGATAAGGGAAGAAGAGATAATTCCGATCATAACGGAGAGACTGGGATATACGGAAGAAGATATGGAAGCTTTTAAAGACAAGGTCATGATCGGGGACGGTGTTAACAGGACCGATGTCTATAAAGCGACCAGGAAATACTATGGGAACTATCACTGATAAGAAAAGGGAAGTCGGATGAAGTGTCAATATTGCGGAAGTAATCTGGGAATTGAAGATGCGGTCTGCCCCTATTGCGGTAAGGTAAATGAACAGGCTGCCGGACATCAGGCAGTTATCAAAGAGTACCGTGATGAGTATGAAAAGACGAAAGCAGATGTAAAGGTCAAGTCGAAAACTGCCGGCAGAACGGGAAGGCTTATCGTCATCGGCGTGATGATCTTTATCATTATCCTTATGCGCATCAGCATAGGCATCAATTCGGATGTCGGAGCACGGGAGAAAAACAAGGAAAAGAAGATCGCAAAAGAGGTTGCACTATACGGAGATGATATAGATGCGACATTAAAGGAACTCGAAAAGAAGCGGGATTATCTCGGCCTGAATTATTATTCGCTTAACTATCGCTTAAGAAGTGAAGACAAGTACAACGAGTATACGAGGGTTTTTACGGCAGTGATCGACTACAGTGCGATCTATGAGGATATACTGTGTATCCTTGACGGATTTGACGGTTATGAGGAAAAGACCGACAAGGATTACTGCAATAATATCGCAATCTATGTAAGTGACTGGAACAATTATGTCGGGGGAGCGTTCTGGAACGACTCGGCGACATCCCCGATGCATTCGGGTGAGCACGGAGCGTTTCTGTCTGATATCAGGAAGGATACGCAGGATATGATACAGGTATACTTCGATCTGACTGATGACCAGGCAAAAGCAATGTGGAATATGGACAGGGATTCCCTTGGAGAAATGCTGTATGAAAAATGCAGGGTTCTCTATCCGGAGGAGGGCGCAGATGAGTAAGGATAAAGAAAAAAAGAAAAAAGATCCGGCAATACTGGCCCTTGATCTTATGATCGTGGTATTGATATTTGCGATCATTTATAACGGCGCTACCGCATTTTTCTATAAAAGCAGAGCGGACAAGAAATCGTTCTCGCAGGATGCAGGCATGTTGTCTTTTGAACTTGAAAGAGGTGACTACGCCGGTTTCATCCAGGGCAAGTATATCAATCAGATAAACGGAGATACGGAAGCGGCGAGCTATTATGCCCTTGCGGATTATATAGAAGCGGCATCCATGTATAAGGTATATTCCGCCAAAGGATATGAGGACAGGGCGGCAGAGCAGAAAGCGATCATGGATGAATCCCGTGAGAACATGGGAGAACTTACCGTATTTGCAGATGAGGCTGACAGCATGTTTATGAGGTAATGACGTGAAAGAGAAAAACATCATAAAAAAACTATCTTTGGTCGGGATACTCGGTAATGTTCTTTTAGCCGGGTTTAAACTGTTCGCAGGTCTTATTGGAAGATCGGGTGCCATGGTATCGGATGCGGTACATTCACTGTCAGATGTATTCGCGACATTCGTTGCATATCTCGGAGTTATCTTATCCAAGCAGCCGGAGGATGAAGGACATCCTTACGGTCATGAAAGGCTTGAATGTGTGGCTTCGCTCATACTGGGCCTTATCCTGGCAGGAACTGCAGTGGGGATAGGATATACCGGCGTACATAAGCTTGTGTCCGGAGAAGAACAGGAGATACCGACGATGCTGCCGCTCATAGCAGCCGTGGTATCGATAGCCGTCAAGGAAGCGATGTTCTGGTATACGATGCATTACGCCCGCAAGATGGATTCTTCTGCATTTAAGGCTGATGCATGGCATCACCGCTCGGATGCGCTCTCATCAGTCGGTGCTTTTATCGGCATAGGCCTTGCCAAGCTCGGCTTTCCGATAATGGACCCCATCGCCAGCCTGGTCATCTGTCTGTTCATACTGAAGGTGGCATTTGACATATCGAAGAATGCACTCGATGAGATGCTTGATTCTTCAGGCGGCGAGGAACTGGAGCGGAGTATCAGGGAGTTTGTTGAGGAACAGCCCGGAGTGGAGAGGATAGATCTGCTGCATACAAGGAAGTTTGGCAACAAGATATACATAGATCTTGAGATAGCGGCCAACAGGTACATATCTCTTATCGAAGCACATGACATAGCGGAGAGAGTACATGACGGTATCGAGAATGAGTTTGATAATGTCAAGCATGTAATGATCCATGTCAATCCCGGAGACGAGAAAGGAAACTGACCATGACGATATATGACAGACTGGTTAAGGATAAGGAAGAAGGATATGATGAGTTTGTAGCCAAACTTGTGCCGAATATCCCAGCCGATACCATTGTGGGAGTGAAGACACCGCAGATGCGCGCTATCGCAAAAGAGATATTCTTAAGCGGCAAAAGAGATGAGTTCCTTAAGGATGTTCCTCATAAGTATTATGAAGAGAATCTTGTGCACTTCTTTGTTATCTCACTTATAAAAGACTTTGATGAATGCGTAAGTGCCGTCGAGGCATTTCTTCCGTATGTGGACTGCTGGCCCGTATCCGACCAGGGCTCTCCCAAGGTGTTCAAAAAGAATCATGACAGACTGCTTCCGTATATAGAAAAATGGATAGCATCGGAACATGTGTATACGGCACGATTCGGATTGCGCATGTTGATGAACGAGTTTCTCGAAGCGGACTTCAAGGAGGAATACCTGGAACTTGCTGCCTCAAAAAGTGGAGAGGATTATTACCTTAAGATGATGGTCGCATGGTTTTTTGCGACCGCCCTTGCCAAGAGATATGACGAGAGTGTCATATATTTCGAAGAGAGAAGACTGGATGACTGGGTACATAAGAAAGCCATCCAGAAAGCGATTGAAAGTTACAGGGTAACGGATGAGCATAAAGAATACTTAAGAAGCCTTAGATAAGAGTAAGAGGACGTAATATGGAAAAATACTGTGTGACCGGGATGAACTGTGCAGCATGTCAGGCCCGGGTCGAAAAAGCGGTAGCTGCCGTGCCGGGTGTTGAAAGCTGTGCGGTCAGTTTACTGACCAATTCGATGGGAGTTACGGGAACAGCCGAACCCGCGGACATAATAAGAGCCGTTGAGCAAGCGGGATACGGAGCTTCGCTTGAAAAAGATAAAGAGAATAACGGATCCGCTCCGTCGTGGGCAGATGCGGATGCGCTTAAGGATCATGAGACACCGGTACTTAAGAGGAGACTGTTACTGTCCGTACCGATACTCCTCATCCTTATGTATTGTTCCATGGGTCATATTATGTGGGGCTTTCCTGTCCCTGCGATTCTTGAAGATCACATTATCCTTGCCGTGGTTGAGATGGTGCTTGCACTTATCGTGATGATCATCAACGGAAAGTTTTTTACATCCGGAATGTCATCGCTTATGCATAAGGCACCCAATATGGACACGCTGGTCGCCATGGGCTCTGCGGCTTCCTTCGGATACTCGCTTGCCGAATTAATACTGATGATCGTATGCAGATCGGCCGGAGATGAGGATGCCGTCATGAGGTATGCTATGAACCTCTACTTCGAATCGGCGGCTATGATACCTACGCTTATCACCATAGGCAAGATGTTGGAGGCCATGTCTAAGGGCCATACTACGGATGCACTTAAGGGCCTGATGCGTCTGGCGCCCAAGACGGCCGTATTGATACGTGACGGTGCTGCGACCGAAGTGGGCATAGAAGAAGTCGAAATTGATGACATATTTGCAGTCCGTCCGGGTGAGCAGATACCCGTGGACGGAGTCATAATAAAGGGAACAACATCGGTCAATGAATCGGCACTTACCGGAGAGAGTATCCCTGTTGATAAAGCGGAAGGTGACAGCGTGTCGACAGGTACGATGAACGGCCAGGGATATATCGAGTGCAGGGCGTCAAGAGTCGGTGAAGATACGACACTTGCGCAGATCATAAGGACAGTCTCCGATGCCGCAGCCACCAAGGCTCCTCTTGGACGTATAGCCGACAAGGTATCGGCGGTCTTTGTGCCCTCGGTGATCGTGCTGGCACTGCTCACATTTATATGCTGGATCATAGCAGGAAGAACAGTCGCTTTTGCGGTAGCAAGAGGCATATCGGTGCTTGTCATCAGCTGTCCCTGTGCGCTCGGACTGGCAACGCCGGTAGCCATCATGGTGGGAAGCGGTGTCGGTGCAAGGTCCGGTATCCTGTATAAGACTGCGGAAGCTCTTGAGGGAGCGGGCAGGACGCAGATCATCGCTCTTGACAAGACAGGGACGATCACAAAAGGAGAACCGGCAGTAACGGACATCATACCGATTGGAACGGACCGTGACAGATTCTTATATCTTGCGGCTTCTCTTGAGAAGAACAGCGAACATCCGCTTGCAAAGGCCGTTATAGGTGCGGCAGAGGGGATTGCTACTGCCGAGGTGTCGGACTTCATGGCATTACCGGGCAACGGCCTGAAGGCAAATTTGGACGGTATGGAGTTAGCAGGCGGGAACCTGAAGTTTATTGAGTCGAATGTGCCGGTCGATGACCGGGTGAGAGAACAGGTAAAGGCACTTGCAGAGGAAGGCAGGACGCCGATACTTTTTGCGGCAGATAATAAGATCGTCGGGCTTATGGCCGTGGCTGACCCCATTAAGGATGATTCCGCACGGGCGATAGGAGAACTGAACGGTATGGGAATCCGGACCGTCATGCTGACAGGTGACAATGAGCTGACCGCAAGAGCGATAAGCAGTCAGGCCGGTGTGGATCATGTTGCGGCAGGAGTCCTGCCTGACGATAAGGCGGATATTATAGAGAGGCTGCGAACGTTCGGGAGAACGACCATGGTCGGGGACGGGATCAATGACGCCCCCGCACTTACAACGGCAGATAACGGGATAGCCATCGGAGCAGGTACGGATGTGGCCGTGGATGCCGCGGATATAGTGGTGATGAAGAGCAGGCTCACGGATGTGACTGCGGCCATCAGATTAAGCCGTGCGACCATCCGCAATATCCATCAGAACCTGTTCTGGGCATTCGGATATAACATCCTGTGCATACCTCTTGCCATGGGACTGTACGGGATCGAACTTAAGCCCATGTATGGGGCTGCGGCGATGGCTCTGTCAAGCTTCTGCGTGTGCATGAACGCGTTAAGGCTAAACCTCATCGATCCGTATGATAACAGACATGACAGGCCGGTTAAGAATAAGGCGGAATTCGAGCCCGGGCAGATACTGACATTAAAGGATGATAAGCAGGATATAAAAGAAAAGGAGACTGAGACTATGACTAAGACATTTAAGGTTGAAGGCATGATGTGCGAACACTGTGAGGCAAGAGTTAAGAAAGCGCTTGAGGCCATAGACGGCGTGGAGAGCGCAGCGGCAGATCATAATGCAGGGACTGCGACAGTGACTCTGACAGCGGATGTGGCTGATGATGTGCTGATAAAAGCCGTTGAAGCACAGGATTATAAGGTTGTATTGTAATTTGATGGCAAAAATGGTAAATTATCATAGTTGAGCGGACATTGGTCCGGGAATACTTATGTGAAAGGATAATGAGAATATGAGACAGTTCACATCCCAAGAACTACGAAAGGTCTGGAAGGACTTCTATATAGAGAGGGGACACACGGACGTGGGTGCGGTATCCTTAGTATCGGACGGATCCACCGGCGTTATGTTCAATGTAGCCGGAATGCAGCCGCTGATGCCGTATCTGTTGGGCGAGAAGCACCCCATGGGTACGCGGCTTACCAATGTGCAGGGCTGTGTGCGAACCAATGACATAGATTCGGTCGGTGATAAGAGCCATGTGACGTTCTTTGAGATGATGGGAAGCTGGAGTCTTGGTGATTACTTCAAGGAAGATCGCTGCAAGTGGAGCTATGAGCTTCTGACCGAGGTGTTCGGATTTGACAGGGATCATCTGGCAGCCACTGTCTTTGCGGGCGATGAGAACGCTCCGAGAGATGAGGAAGGCGCCAAGTTCAGGATAGCATCCGGCTTTAAGGAAGAGAACATATACTACCTCCCCGCAGAGGACAACTGGTGGGGACTTGAATACGGACCCTGCGGCCCGGACAGTGAGATGTTCTATATCGCCGATGTACCTGATTGCGGACCTGACTGCGGCCCGGGATGTTCATGCGGAAAATATACGGAGCTTGGCAATGATGTGTTCATGCAGTATGAGAAGCACAAGGACGGACACCTGACTCCGCTTAAGCAGAAGAACGTGGATACCGGATGGGGACTTGAGAGGATACTGGCTTTCCTTAACGGGTCTAAGGATGTATATAAGACGGATCTGTTTACCTCTGCCATAGCCTATATCGAGAAGTCATCGGGCAGTAAGTATGATGATGATGAGAAGCTCACAAGATCCATGAGGATATTGGCGGATCATATAAGGACGGCCGTGATGCTCATAGGTGACGAAGCCAAGCTCACTCCTTCAAATGTGGGTGCGGGATATGTGTTAAGGCGTCTGATAAGAAGAGCAGTAAGACACGGAAGGACTCTGGGGATGGATAAGAATGCCATCATCGGAGTGGCAGGCATATATATAGATGAGGTATACGGAGACAGTTATACCCTGCTTAAAAAGAACAGAGATTTCGTCATAAGTGAACTTAATAAGGAGATAGACCGATTCTTAAGTACGCTTGAGAACGGCATGAAGGAATTTAAGAAGATATCCGATGATAAGAAGGCGGCAGGGATGATAGACGGCGAGAGTGCTTTCCATCTGTATGACACCTTCGGATTCCCGCTCGAACTGACTGTGGAGATGGCGGAGGAACTCGGCCTTAAGGTTGATGAAGATGGCTTTGCCAAGGCCATGGAAGCCGCCAAGCAGAAGGCAAGAGAGAATCAGAACTTCTCAGCCAAGTTAAGCAATGATGCTGAGGTATTTGTATCGCTGGCTGCAGATATGTCAAGCGAGTTTACGGGATACGACAGGCTTACGGACAGTGATAAGATCGCGGCCATGGCAGCTGACGGCGCAGAGAAGGATAGTATAAAGGAAGGCGAAGAGGCGATGATCGTCACATTCAAAACTCCCTTCTATGCTACAATGGGCGGACAGTGTGCTGACACGGGTGTCATAGAGACAGCAGGCGGAGTGTTCGCCGTGAAAGATGTTGTCAAGTTATCCGGAGGCAAGGTGGCTCACATAGGATCTGTCAGGTCGGGAGAGCTTAAAAAGGGTGATGACATAACCCTTAAGGTTGATGCGGACAGAAGAGCTTCGATCTGTGCCAATCACTCGGCAACACATCTTATGCAGAAGGCTCTTCAGACGGTATTGGGCGATGACGTGCATCAGGCAGGATCATATCAGGATGCCGACAGGACAAGATTCGACTTCTCTTATGACAAGGCGGTGACAAGAGAAGAGCTCGATAAGATAGAAGATATAGTGAATGAGAAGATAGCAGAAGATATCGAAGTCGTGACGAAGGTGATGACGATAGAAGAGGCCAAGAAGTCAGGCGCCATGGCACTCTTCGGTGAGAAGTACGGTGAGAGCGTACGCGTGGTCGGAATGGGCGATTTCTCCAAGGAACTCTGCGGCGGTACCCATGTTGCTCATACAGGACAGATCAGGAACTTCAAGATCGTATCCGAGAGCGGTGTGGCAGCAGGCGTTCGAAGGATCGAAGCCATAACCGGTGACAATGTATTAAGATATTATAAGGATATAGAGAAGACTCTTATGGAAGCGGCAGCAACGGTCAAGTCGGCTCCGGCGGCGCTTAATGACAAGCTTGTCGGGATGCTTAAGGAGATCAAGGCCCTTCAGAGCGAGAACGAATCTCTTAAGAGCAAGGCTGCCAAGGAAGCACTCGGAGATGTTACGGACAATGTGACGGAAGTGTCAGGTGTTAAGCTCATCGCGACCAAGGTTCCGGATGTGGATATGAACGGACTGAGAGACCTCGGAGATTCCCTCAAGGATAAGATAGGAGAGGGAGTTGTGGTACTCGCTTCCGATATGGGAGGCAAGGTAAGCCTTGTAGTGATGGCTACTGACGGAGCTCAGAGCAAGGGAGCCCATGCAGGTAATCTCATCAAGGAACTGGCACCGATGGTAGGCGGCGGAGGAGGAGGAAGGCCGAACATGGCTCAGGCAGGCGGCAAGAACCCCGCAGGTATCAATGATATGCTTAAAAAAGCCGCAGAACTGCTGGCTTCTCAGGTAGGCTGAGGCCCATAGGCTTTCGGATGCCCGGATGAGGCAAAAGGGGCCGTAAAGGGCAAAGAATCAAAAAAGTGTTGACGATAGGTCAAAAAGCAGTATAATATTTGATGTATGTCGGACATCGAAGGGAGGTTGGTTAGCAGATGTCTAATGTCATTGTTAAAGAGAATGAGTCTTTGGACAGTGCGCTTCGTCGCTTCAAGAGGAGTTGTGCTAAGGCTGGCATCCAGCAGGAGATTCGTAAGCGTGAGCATTACGAGAAGCCCAGCGTAAGACGCAAGAAGAAGTCTGAAGCAGCCAGAAAGCGTAAGTATAACTAAGTACTTATAAGCCCTTGATCAAGGTCAAGGGCTATATTTTTCTGTATGAGGATGATCAATGAATTATATTCTTATAGGGTTGATACTCATAATATGGGTGTTTATCGTCATCATCTGTGTGGATACCAACAGATTTGTTAAGAGAGAATATACCGTATACTCCGATAAGATCGACAGGGAGTATCGTATCGTGCTGTTAGCGGATCTGCATGACAAGGAGTACGGCCGGGACAATTATAAGCTCATAAGTGCCATCAAGGAGATAGATCCTGACTTCATCTGTGCCGCAGGGGACATGCTGACGGCCAAGCCTTTGAGCATTCATAAGAAGATCGACAGAGCACTCAGGTTCTTTGATTATCTTAAGGATTATAAGATTTACTACAGTATAGGCAATCACGAATACCGGATGAAGCTGTATCCGGAGGATTACGGCCTGTCTTATGCCGATTATACTCTGGCTCTTAAGGAACTGGGAGTTGAGGTATTGGAGAACGGACATTCATATCCGGAAGGCACAAATATACGTATTCAGGGACTTATGATAGACAGGGAATACTACAGACGGTTCGAACACCACGATATGGACAGCAGCTATGTCCATGGGCTGACGGGAGAATGGAGTGCTGATGATTATGTGATATTGTTGGCTCATAACCCTGAGTATTTTGATGCTTATGCCGATGCGGGTGCGGATCTTACTCTTGCGGGTCACGTCCACGGCGGTATCATGAGGCTTCCGGTGTTCGGCGGGGTTATTTCCCCAAGGCTTACACTTTTTCCCAGATATACAGGGGGCATATATAACAGAGACAAGGCCCAGATGATACTCAGCAGAGGGCTGGGATATCATACGCTGCCGCTCAGGATATTCAATCCCGGAGAGCTTATAGAGATACGGCTTCTTCCTTGCAATGGCAGGTAGATTGGGGTATACTCTTATGACGGGTCAAGGAGTGATAGGAAATGGCGCTTGCAGTCAAGCTTGAAGTGTTCGAAGGTCCTCTGGATCTTCTGCTTCATCTGATAGATAAGAATAAGATAGATATATATGATATTCCGATAGTTCTCATCACGGAACAGTATATGGATTATATCCGCAGGATGGAGACGGAGGATATGAATGTCATGAGCGAATTCCTGCTCATGGCTGCAACCCTTCTTGATATCAAGTGTAAGATGCTTCTCCCCAAGGAAGAGAAGGAAGAGGGGGAAGAGGAGGAAGATCCGAGAGCGGAACTCGTCCAGAAGCTGCTTGAGTACAAGATGTACAAGTATATGTCCTTCGAACTTAAGGATATGTCCATGAATGCATCGAGGAATATCTATAAGGCGCCGACGATTCCGGATGAAGTGGCGGCATACAGGGAACCTCTTGATTACAAGGCTCTCCTGGGAGATGTGGACCTAAGCCTTCTCGGTGATATATTCAGAGAGACGATGAAGAGACGGGAGGATAAGATAGATCCCATCCGTTCGACCTTCGGCAATATAGAGAAGGAAGAGATAGACTTAGAGGTCAAGACGGAATACATCAAGTCATTCTTGTGGCGGGAGAAGAAGGTAAGCTTCAGGGAACTTCTGGAGAAGCAGAACAGCAAGATGGAGATAATAGTCGCTTTTCTGATAGTGCTCGAACTTATCAAGATAGGACTCATTAAGATAAGACAGAATGATCTGTTTGATGATATAATCATAAAGGTAATGGATGTGTCGCAGGAGGAATTCCTTGGGGCACAGGTCGGTGAGGAAGATGGAGAAGAGTAAGCAGACCGCAGTTCTGGAAGCGGTACTTTTTGCAATGGGTGAACCTGTTAAGGTGTCAAGGCTGGCTGAGCTTGTTGAAGCCACGGAGGATGAGACCACGGCACTCCTTGAAGGAATGAAGAAGGGATATGACAAGGCCGACAGGGGCATCACGATCAATCAGATAGATGATGCGTACCAGATGTGTTCAAAGGCTGAGATGTACGACTATCTTATAGACGTGACCAAGACTGAGCGTAAGTTTGCACTGAGTGATTCGGCACTCGAGGCGCTGTCGATAATCGCATATAAGCAGCCGGTGACAAGGCTTGATGTGGAGAAGATAAGAGGCGTCAACAGCGATCATGCGATCAACAGGCTGTTGGAGTTTGATCTGATCAAGGAACTGGGAAGGCTGGATGCACCCGGTAAGCCCATTCTGTTCGGGACTACCGATCAGTTCTTAAGGAGCTTCGGCGTTAAGAGCTTGGAGGATCTGCCGGAACTAAGTCAGGTACAGATCGAGGAGTTTAAGGAGCAGGCGGAGCAGGAAGTTCAGCTTAAGCTTGAAATATGATGTCCGATAACGGGACGGAAGGATTGAGATGACTAAGGACGAGGCTAAGATAAGACTTCGTAAGGAAGGTTATAATGTGGTGGATGACAATTCGGTCGTGACTGTGCTCATAGCACCGGATGCATCGCTTAAGAACACCGTTAAGGATGTTGAGAGCAAGCTTAAGGCACTCGGATATGAGGCAAGCTTCTCCGTAAGACAGGTGGAGGATACGGCCGTAAGTGATATGGTCAAGTCATCATCAGATCCCGTTAATGAAGAAGATCTCCCGGAAGATACCGACGAGAGCATGACAGAGACAGACGAAGCCGGTGAGGAGAATACTGAGAGATCAGGGGCCGTTATTGCTGATGACGGCGGCATGGAACTTAAGGATAAGGATGAAGACAGAGATAAAGGCGCCGGGGAAGATGATGATAACGGCAGTATTGTCATAGATTATCTGGATGATGAAGACAGTGATATGCTGTTGACGGAAGATGCGGTTCAGTTCTCACTGGACGATTTCGGACTGGATTTTTAGTGTGAGCTTATTCTTTTGAGACCGTTGTGTCGGATAGCGGTTCAGGAGCGTATATGGAAGACAACAGGGATAAGTCAAACAATATAAAAAACGGCGGCAAGGAGCGTAAGGGCGGTCTTAAGCGCAAGCTCATATGGGTCGTTACCGTTCCGCTGCTCATTATGGGGCTCGTGACAATGTCAGTGTCCTATTTTTTCGGCTACAGGACTGTCAGCACGGAAGTCGAGCAGGGATTAAGGAATCTGGCTACTGCGACGCTCTTCATGTATGATGACCTCTATGAGGAGCAGATATCCTTCACCGACAACGGCGACGGAACATACAAGATAGATGACGGCAATACCGCTCTGGCGAGTGATACTGCCTATATAGACAGGATCAAGGACAGTACCGATATAGATATCTCGGTGCTGTATTATGATATCAGGCTGCTGACCACGCTTAAGGATTCGCAGGGCAACAGGCTTATGGGAACGGTGGTGACCAAGAAGGTGGTCGATGACGTGATGCGCACCGGAGGCCCAGTATTCTATGATGAGTTGATGGTCTACAATGTCAACTATTATGCCTGCTATGTGCCCGTCACCGACAAGTCGGGCAAGTTTATGGGGATGATATTTGCAGGTAAGCCTACGGCGGATGTCAAGACGGAAGTGCTGTTGAGCGTACTGCCCATCATGATCGTCTCGGTTCTTATGATGCTGATAGGAGCTCTCATAGGAGCGGGCGAGGCCAAGAAGCTGTCTGAGGTGATAGGCAAGGAGAAGACATTCTTGGGTCAGATAGCCGACGGTAATCTGCGGGCCAACTTTGATGCCGACATACTTAAGAGGACTGATGAGATCGGAGAGATGGGCAAGTTCATGGTCCACGTGCAGCGTTTTATCAGGGATATGATAGAGAGAGATACCCTTACCAAGCTCTATACGAGGCGAATCGGCGAGACCAAGATGCAGCATACGAGGATGGGGCTTATCGAAGACGGCGTGAGCTTCCAGCTTGTGATGGGTGATATAGATCACTTCAAGAGATTCAACGATACATACGGACATGACTGCGGCGATCTGGTGCTCCAGACCGTGGCGGGGCTTTTCAACAGATCCCTTATCGGCAAGGGCTATGCCGTCAGATGGGGCGGTGAGGAATTCATCATCGTGCTTGAAGGGATGGATTACGAAGAAGCGTATGAGTTTGTCAAGAAGCTCAGAGAGAGCGTCATCAATGAGGTTGTTGAGTACAAGGGAGAGCTCTTGAGCATAACAATGACCTTTGGTCTGGTTCCCGGAAGCAGTGACGAACTTGAGACGACGATCAAGTCTGCGGATAAGCTTCTCTATATCGGTAAGGAAGGCGGACGTAACAGGATCGTGAGATTTGATGAGTATGACGAGATCGCGGGTGAAGGAGAAGCCGAGAGCGAAGAAGTTTCAGAAAAGGGCGGTAAGGACGGAACGGATGCGGCAGCAGGCGCAGGGAACGCGGGCGATAAGGCTGAAGGCCGGAAGAATGAGACTATCCCCGAGGAAACCATGGCGGAGGAAGACAGGCTTGAGGCGTTGATGAGAAGCATGTAGACGCAACGCGATATGATATAATTAAGCGATTATTATAGGAAAATATTTTTTACAAAGCTCAAAGAAAATCCTTTTTCTTTGGGCTTTTTTGTGCTATACTTGTGCCTAGTGCATAAAAATACTTATAAATATAAATGGAGGGCTTTCAATGAGTATTACAAGTAAGGCTGGCCAGAGAATAGCCTCTGTGCTTGACGAGAACAGCTTCGTTGAAATCGGTGCTTCTGTTACTGCAAGAGCAACGGACTTCAACATGAATGCCGCTGATACTCCGTCTGACGGTGTTGTGACCGGATATGGCGTGATCGACGGCAAGCTTGTATATGTCTACAGCCAGGATGCTGACGTTTTAGGCGGAAGTATCGGTGAGATGCATGCAAGCAAGATAGCCAATCTGTACGATCTCGCTCTGAAGGTAGGTGCTCCCGTGATCGGATTCATCGATTCGACGGGTGTAAGACTTCAGGAGTCTATGGATGCGCTTAATGCAATGGGAGATGTATATGCGGCAATGTCGCTTGCATCAGGCATTATCCCTCAGATAACTGCTGTATTCGGTCCCTGCGGAGGCGGTCTGTCCGTTATCCCCGCTCTTTCTGATTTCACATTCATGGCTAAGACCGGTAAGATGTATGTGAATTCGCCGGATGCAATAAGCGGTAATAATGAGAGCAAGTGCAACAATTCATCTGCAGAATTCCAGATGAGTGAGGCAGGTAATGTGGATTTTGTCGGCGAAGAGGATGAGATATTCGGTCAGATAAGAGAGCTTATCGACATCCTTCCCGGTAACTGTGAGGCAACGGCATTTGATGACTGTGAAGATGATCTTAACAGAGCATGTGCCAATATCTCAGGCTGTGTCGGTGATACATCGGTTGCCGTATCACTTATCGCTGATGACAATGTATTCGTTGAGACCAAGGCTGAATACGCCAAGGATATGGTCACAGGTTTCATCAAGCTCAACGGTGACACAGTCGGCGTCGTAGCCAATAGAAGCGAGATCTTAGACGAGAACGGTGCATCAAAGGAGAAGATGGATACGGTTCTGTCAGCCAGAGGAATGGAAAAGGCATCGGCCTTTATCAAGTTCTGTGATGCATTTGAGATTCCGCTGCTTACTCTTACCAATGTGACGGGATTCAAGAACTGCATGTGTGCAGAGAAGAGAGCAGCAAGAGAAGCTGCGGTTCTTACTTCTGCATTTGTTTCAGCTACAGTTCCCAAGATCAACGTGATAATAGGCAAGGCATTCGGCAGCGCAGGTGTCATCATGAATTCCAAGGCACTCGGCGCAGACATGACATTTGCATGGGATTCCGCCAAGGTTGGTACCATGGATGCCAAGTTTGCCGCTCAGATCATATGTGACGGTAAGAGTCAGGATGAGATCTCAGAATGTGCAAAGAAGTATGATGAGCTTCAGAACGGTGTGGCTTCTGCAGCAAGAAGAGGCCTTGTTGATACAATAATCGCACCGGAGGATACAAGAAAGTATGTTATCGGCGCTTTTGATATGTTATATACCAAAGCCGTGGATATACCGGACAAGAAGCATGCAGCTATTTGATAGATTAGAGAAAGGAAGATACTTGGTATGAAGAAATTCTTACTTATATTAGGTATGACGATCTGTCTTGCGAGTTTGTCTGCATGTGGTGAGAGTACGGCTGTCAAAGAGTCTAAGGTCAGTTCCGATATGGTATACAATTTTGCCGGCAATTTTATTGACGGGATCAATGGTCTGGCTACCCAGGAAGACGGCGTTGACAGTCTGGTTGCAAGCCTCAAGCAATACAACATGTCCATGGAAGATGCCATGGGAATGGATGAGGAGAGCGTTAGAGCTGTTGTAGACAATTTTTCACTTGCGTTGGGAGATCTCGGTGAATATGCCGGTTTGGATGGTGTGAAATATACCGAGAGCGAGGATGTATTGAACATCGAAGCGGTCATCAAGGGAACCAAGTCGGCTCCGGACGGCAGTATAAGAACTGCTACTGTCCAGATCGAAGTTGATCCCAACAGCGGGCGTGTAAGTTCAATGATCACCAATGTGAATTATACGACCAAGGAACTCATGACCAATGCGGCACTTAATACAGTACTCGGCATGGGCACGGTTTTTGCCGTATTGATCATATTGATGTTCATAATCTCTCTGTTTAAGATAATCAACAATCTGCAGAACAGATCTGCAGAGAAAGCAACAGGCAAGACGGAGAAGACAGATTCTGTTGATAAGGCCGTAGCTCAGATTGAATTGAACGAGCAGGCACAGGATGATACTGAATTGATAGCGGTTATAGCTGCAGCGATCGCTGCAAGCGAGGGTGCCGCATCAGCTGATGGTTATGTAGTGCGTTCTATCAGAAGAAGATATTAATAATGGAGGATGATAAAATGAAGAATTATACCATTACGGTTAACGGAAACGTATATGATGTAACAGTTGAAGAGGGCGCAGGAAGTGCATCAGCTCCCGTAGCGAAGGCAGCTCCCAAGGCAGCTCCCAAGGCAGCTCCCGCAGCAGCACCCAAGGCAAGCGGATCTGCAGGTTCGATAAAGGTTGAGGCCGGTGCAGCAGGTAAGGTGTTCAAGATCGAGGCCGGTGTAGGCACTGCAGTCAAGAAGGGTGATACTGTTGTTATCATCGAGGCCATGAAGATGGAGATCCCTGTTGTGGCTCCCGCAGACGGAACAGTAGCAAGTGTTGATGTGGCAGTAGGCGATGCTGTTGAAGCAGGTGCAACACTTGCAACACTTAACTGATATTCACATAGTATGTTGTATAAGAAATAAAAATATTCAGAAAGGAACACCATGGAATATATATCTAATACATTGAACAATCTGGTGCATCAGACAGCCTTTTTCAATCTGACATGGGGCAACTATGTGATGATCATTGTAGCGTGTGTTTTCCTCTATCTTGCCATAGCAAAGGAGTTTGAGCCTCTTCTGCTCATTCCCATTGCGTTCGGCATGCTTTTGGTTAATATCTATCCGGATATTATGCTGAGTTTTGAGGAATCACCTAACGGAATCGGCGGACTGTTGTACTATTTCTACAAGCTGGACGAGTGGGCCATATTGCCATCCCTCATCTTTATGGGTGTAGGTGCCATGACAGACTTCGGTCCTCTTATCGCCAATCCTAAGAGTTTCCTCTTGGGAGCAGCCGCTCAGCTTGGTATCTATATGGCTTACTTCGGAGCCATTGCCCTTGGATTCAACGGTAAGGCAGCGGCTTCAATATCGATAATCGGAGGCGCAGACGGTCCTACATCCATCTTCCTTGCAGGTAAGCTCGGACAGACCAATCTGTTGGGACCCATTGCGGTGGCAGCATATTCTTACATGTCACTCGTGCCCATTATCCAGCCGCCTATAATGAAGCTGTTCACTACGGAGAGCGAGAGAAAGATCAAGATGGGTCAGTTACGTCCCGTATCTAAGCTTGAGAAGATCCTCTTCCCGATAATCATCACTATCGTGGTATGTATGATCCTTCCCACAACGGCTCCTCTTGTAGGTATGCTGATGCTCGGTAACCTCTTTAAGGAGTGCGGCGTCGTAAGACAGCTTACTGATACTGCATCGAATGCTCTTATGTATATAGTGGTCATTATCCTCGGTACGTCCGTAGGTGCTACCACAAGTGCGGAGGCATTCCTTAACGCGGCAACACTTAAGATCGTTGTACTCGGTCTTGTAGCGTTCGCCTTTGGTACATTTGGAGGCGTTATGTTAGGAAAGCTCATGTGCCTGTTGAGTCACAGACAGATCAATCCTCTTATAGGATCGGCAGGTGTATCGGCAGTTCCCATGGCGGCCAGAGTTTCACAGAAGGTTGGTGCGGAAGCTGATCCTACCAACTTCCTGTTGATGCATGCGATGGGACCTAATGTGGCCGGAGTTATTGGAACAGCAGTTGCTGCCGGAACCTTTATGGCAGTTTACGGTATAATGTGATTGGAGGAATAAAAATGGCAGATATTACTAAAAAGCCGGTTGGAATCATGGAGACAGTTCTTCGTGATGCTCATCAGTCTCTGATAGCAACGAGAATGCCTACCGAGAAGATGCTTCCGATCGTAGATAAGATGGATAAGGTCGGTTACGCGGCTGTAGAGTGCTGGGGAGGAGCAACATTCGATGCTTCCCTGAGATTCCTTAAGGAAGATCCCTGGGACAGACTCAGAAAGCTTCGTGACGGCTTCAAGAACACTAAGCTTCAGATGCTCTTCAGAGGACAGAATATCCTTGGATACCGTCCCTATGCGGATGACGTGGTATATGCTTTCGTTGAGAAGTCTATTGCCAACGGTATCGATATCATAAGGATATTTGACTGTCTTAATGATATTCGTAACCTTCAGGCTGCAGTTGATGCGACCAACAAGATCAAGGTTCAGGAAGGCAGAGGATCCAGCCAGATAGCTCTCTCATACACGCTTGGTGATGCTTATACTCTTGAGTACTGGGCAGATATGGCCAAGAAGATCGAGGAGATGGGTGCAGATTCGATCTGTATCAAGGATATGGCAGGACTCCTTGTTCCTTACAGGGCAGCAGAGCTTGTTAAGACTCTTAAGGAGAACACCAAGCTTCCCATCCAGTTACATACTCATTACACCTCAGGCGTTGCTTCAATGACATACCTTAAGGCAGTTGAGGCTGGTGTTGACGTCATCGACTGTGCAATATCACCTTTCGCACTCGGCACATCACAGCCTGCTACAGAGGTTATGGTCGAGACATTTAAGGGTACTCCTTATGATACAGGCTATGATCAGAAGATCCTTGCCGAGATCGCTGATTATTGGAGACCTTACAGAGAAGAGTGCATAGAGTCGGGGCTTATGAGCACCAAGGTGCTCGGCGTCAACATCAAGACTCTTCTTTATCAGGTACCCGGCGGTATGCTCTCTAACATGGTTTCACAGCTTAAGGAGCAGAATGCTGAAGATAAGTACAATGAAGTGCTTGAGGAGATCCCGAGAGTTCGTAAGGACTGCGGTGAGCCGCCTCTTGTTACACCTTCATCACAGATCGTCGGCACACAGGCTATATTCAATGTCCTGATGGGCGAGAGATACAAGATGGCTACAGGTGAGTTCAAGGATCTCTTAAGAGGTAACTACGGACAGACCGTTAAGCCCATGAACGAAGAGGTCATCAACAAGGTCATCCCGGGCGAGAAGAGATCTACGGCCCGTTCGGCAGAGGCTACAGGCCATACAGAGCCCGAGCTGGCTTCTATCGAGGCAGAGATGAAGGAGTGGAAGCAGCAGGAGGAGGATGTGCTCTCATATGCACTGTTCCCTCAGGTTGCCATGGACTTCTTCAAGTATCGCCAGGCACAGCAGACAGCTGTCGATGTTACCAAGGCAGATACGGCCAACAACGCTTATCCTGTATAAAGCCTGATTCCTGACGGCCGCGGGCGTTCAATGACTTGGTTCGACGCGGCATATACAGTCGGAGCAGGCTCAGGATAGCTTCGGCTGATAGTATAACGAAAAAGCATTAAGCTATGATACTTTACGGGTCGCTGCAATCGGCCTCCATGCCGTAGCAGCTAAAAGGTGCATCCCTGCACCTTTTACCCTTGGTATCGTAGCTTTTTCTATACTATCAAGCCTCGCTATATTCGCCTTGCTCAGACTGTGTATGCCGGCTCGCCTAATCTGATTTTCCGCCCTGCGGCCGACCGCATGAGGCGAAAAAATAGATGTTGATTTATAGAATTACGCGTGTTATTATAGATAGGCAAAAATACACCGCATGGAGGATGACTTATGCCGCGCAAAGAGACTATTACAAGAGATTATCTGATCGAGACTGCCTTTACTCTGGCCAAGCAGGAGGGAGTAGAGAATGTGACCGCCAGGAAGCTTGCTGCCAAGGCCGGGTGTTCGACGCAGCCCATATTCAGATTGTACGATAATATGGAGGATCTTCTTAAGGAAGTATTCTTCAGAGCCTGTGATTTCTTTGAGTTTTTCTATGATAAAGCTCCCAAGAGTCATGAGGAGCCGTTTGTGGACCTGGGTCTTGCCTATATCAGATTTGCCGCTGAGGAGCCCAATCTCTTTAAGATGCTGTTCCTTAGTAAGGAGAGATTCGGCAAGACGATGTATGAGATCTTAAACGGTGACAAGGGAATAGTCGGAGAGCAGATGAACAAGGCCAAGGCTGCAGGATGTAAGGACAGCGGCGGACTGTTCACCAAGATGTGGATCTTTATTCATGGTGCGGCATGCATGAGCATTACGGGTGATTATGACCTTGGTAATGATGATACCGTCAAGCTGCTCCTGGAGACCTATAAGTCATTCAGTCAGATCGGATAGTATAGATGAACACCAATACAGACGTAATTCAGATAATAGATGAACATTTTCCCAAGATGAGCAAAGGCCATAAGGTCATTGCAGGATTCATCAAGGAACATTATGATGAGGCGGTCTTCCTGACCGCTGCCAAGATCGGTGCCATGTTAGGCGTCAGTGAGTCCACGGTTGTGAGATTCGCTTCATCGCTTGGCTACAAGGGATTTCCGGAGTTTCAGGCGGCTTTAGCCGAATGGGTCAAGAACAAGCTCAATACGGTTCAGAAGGTAAGCGCCAAGTACGGAAGGAGTACACAGTCGGAGATCCTCTCGTCAGTCCTAAGCGGCGATATCGAGAAGATACAGGACACTCTGGGAGATATCGATCCGGAGGCTTTTGAGACTGCCGTTGACATGATACTTGCAGCTGAGAATGTATATGTTGTAGGACTCAGAAGCTGTGAGCCTTTAGCCAATTTCTTAAGCTTTTATCTCAATATGATAAGAGGTAACGTGAACCTCATCAGGACCACAAGTGTCAGTGAGACATTTGAACAGATGATCAGAGTCAGTTCCAGGGACTGCGTTATCGGTATCAGTTTCCCCAGATATTCAATGAGAACATTAAAGGTCATGGAATTTGCAAGGGACCGTAATGCCAGGATCATATCCATCACGGATAACCGGTATTCACCCATGTGCATGTACAGTTCATGCCACCTCTTTGCCAGGAGCGACATGGTGTCCATAGTAGACTCACTCGTGGCGCCCTTAAGCGTCATCAATGCGCTTGTCGTTGCGCTGTGCCTTAAGGCTCCGGAGGCCGTCAAGGACAATCTTGAGACACTGGAGAATACATGGAGCAACTATCAGGTTTATCTGAGTGACGAGATCAACTTCATCGATGATGAACCGATGCTTGATTACTCGCTGCACAAGGATCTCTTTGGAGATAAGAATAATGGGTAGATGTGTCGTTATAGGAGGAGGCGCGGCAGGAATGGCGGCTGCTTATTCGGCGGCCTGCAGCGGTAACTTCGCCGAGACCCTGCTTATAGAGAAGAACGAGAAGCTCGGCAAAAAGGTCTATATAACGGGCAAGGGCCGCTGCAATGTCACGAACGACTGCGATCCCGAGACTTTTTTTGACAACATTGTCACCAATCCCAAGTTCCTCTACAGCGCATACTACGGCTTTGATAATACGGCACTCATGAAGCTTATCGAGGAAAACGGCTGTCCCCTCAAGACTGAGCGCGGCAACAGGGTGTTCCCCGTATCCGACCATTCATCGGATATCATCCGGGCCATGAATGATGCCCTGAAGCGCGCGGGTGTCAGGATAAGGCTCAATACGACGGTTACGGATCTGATCATCGAAGGCTCCGGTGAAGACCGTCATGTGACAGGAGTGTCACTTGATAAGGGCGAGAAGATAAATTGCGACAGGGTCATACTTGCAACCGGCGGTTTGTCGTATCCGAGCACGGGTTCTACGGGTGACGGTCACAGATGGCTGCGAAGGCTGGGCCATACCGTTACGGAATGCAGGCCGGCGCTTGTTCCGCTGGTTGTAGAGGAAGCAGACGAATGCGCATCCATGCAGGGGCTTTCCCTTAAAAATGTGAGCGTCTCACTCTGCGGCATTCCGGGTGAGCAGAAGCCCCGGGGCGACCACAAAGGGCGAAAGAACAAGCCGATATATGGGGGCTTCGGAGAGATGCTGTTTACTCACTTCGGAGTGAGCGGACCGCTTATCTTAAGCGCAAGCAGCAGATATTCAGCTTATGCGACCGGGACCGGCATAAATAAAGCCATCCTGCATATCGATCTTAAACCCGCGTTATCTGAAGAACAGTTGGATGACAGGATCTTACGAGACTTTGAAGGAGCCAAGAACAAGGATTTTGGAAATGCTCTCGGAGGACTGCTTCCAAGCAGCATGATCCCCGTGATAATAGACAGAAGCGGAATACCTGCAGATAAGAAGGTTCACGATATTACCAAAGAGGAACGCCGGGCGCTTGTAAGCAGAATCAAGGACTATACACTCAACGTGACAGGAACGCAGGGATTCAATGAGGCCATAATCACTCAGGGCGGGGTGTCCGTCCGCGAGGTTAATCCGTCCACGCTTGAATCAAAGTTGATCTCCGGACTTTTTTTCGCGGGAGAGATACTGGATGTGGACGCATATACGGGAGGATTCAATCTCCAGATAGCATGGAGCACGGGATATCTGGCCGGAAGATCATAAGGAGGCATAATATGAACATAGCGATCGACGGACCTGCAGGTGCAGGCAAGAGTACCATAGCTAAGAAGATAGCGAAGGAACTTGGATATATATATGTTGACACGGGTGCCATGTACAGGGCGATGGCGCTGTTCTTCATAAGAAACGGAGTGAGCGCGGACGACAGTGTCCGCATCAGTGAGAAGTGCGATGATGCGGATATAACGATAGAATATCGTGACGGTGAGCAGGTGGTGCTGCTTAACGGCGAAGACGTGACGGGTATGCTGCGTACGGAGGAAGTCGGCAATATGGCATCCGCAACATCAGTAAACGGCGATGTGCGCAGGAAGCTTGTGGAGCTGCAGCAGAAGCTCGCGGCAACGTCCGATGTCGTTATGGACGGCAGGGATATAGGGACTGTTGTTCTTCCGAATGCCGAGGTCAAGATATATCTGACTGCGAGCAGCAAGGTCAGGGCTAAGAGAAGATATGACGAGCTTGTCACAAAGGGTGAGACGCCTGATATCGATAAGATCGAGGCCGACATAATAGAGCGTGATGAGAGGGATATGAACAGAGAGATAAGCCCCCTGAGGCAGGCGGATGATGCAACTCTCATAGACAGCTCGTACATGAGCATTGATGAAGTGGTGGCTGCGGTTAAGGAACTGATACCGCAGGGGTGATAAGCAGACGCTCGCGGGGACGAAAAGCGGCGGAGCGATCGATGACAAAGACGGCAGAGACATCATATGAAGGTTGAACTTGCAGAGCATGCGGGATTCTGCTTCGGAGTTGACAAAGCAGTTTCGATAGTGCATGAGGAGATAAAGAAAAAAGGCGATAAGCCGATATATACATACGGACCGATAATCCACAATGAACAGGTGGTGGCGGAGCTGGCCGCTCAGGGTGTCAGGGCCGTGGAGGATGACGAGATCGGATCGATAGAACCGGGAGTGATGATCTTAAGAAGTCACGGTGTATCCAGAGAGAAAGAGGAGGAACTGGCTGCAGCCGGCTTTACGATAGTGGATGCCACATGTCCCTTTGTAAAGAGGATCCACAAGGTGGTTGAAAAGGAGAGCGTCTCGGGACACGTCATCATAGTGGGAGATCCGGGACACCCCGAAGTTGCGGGGATCAAGGGCTGGTGCAGGGAAGAACCCTATGTGATAAGGGATATAAAAGATGCCGATGCGATTCCCTATCCCAAGGATGAGAGGATAACGATCGTAGCTCAGACTACATATAATTATAAGAAATTTCAAGAAATAGTTGATTATATAGACAAAAAAGAGTATTATATTAATGTTGTGAATACTATATGCAATGCGACTGAGGAGAGACAGGAGGCTGCCCGAAAGCTGGCAGAGTGTGCGGATTGCATGATAGTGATAGGCGGTGCAAACAGCTCTAATTCGCGGAAGTTATATGAGATCTGCAGGGAGAGATGTGAGCTGACCTATTTTATACAGACACTGGATGACTTGCATTTAGAACTGCCTAAATCTGTCCGACTGGTGGGTATTACAGCAGGGGCTTCGACCCCAAATAAAATTATCGAGGAGGTTCAAAAACATGTCAGAAATGAGTTTTGAACAAATGCTGAATGAATCATTCAAAACAATCCATACAGGAGAGGTAGTTGAGGGTACAGTTTTCTCAGTTAAGCCGGACGAGATCATACTCAACATCGGCTGCAAGGCAGACGGAATACTTACCAGAAGCGAATACAGTAATGAAGCCAATCTTGACCTCACTACCGTTGTTAAGGTGGGTGACACCATGGAAGCCAAGGTGCTTAAGGTCAATGACGGTGAGGGTCAGGTGATACTCACATACAAGAGACTCGCCGCTGAGAAGGGCAATAAGCGCATAGAAGAGGCATATAACAATCAGGAAGTTCTCAAGGCCAAGGTTACACAGGTACTCGATGGCGGTATCTGCGTTATGGTTGAAGAAGTCAGGATATTCATTCCTGCAAGTCTTGTATCAGACACATATGAGAAGGATCTGACCAAGTATAAGGACGAAGAGATCGAGTTCGTTATCACTGAGTATAATCCTAAGAGGAGAAGATACATCGGTAACAGACGTATGCTTCTCACAGCAGAGAAGGATAAGGCTCAGAAGGAACTCATGGAGAGAATACATATCGGTGACGTTATCGAAGGCACGATCAAGAATGTTACAGACTTCGGTGCGTTCGTGGATCTTGGCGGAGCAGACGGACTTCTGCATATATCTGAGATGAGCTGGGGCAGAGTTGAGAGTCCTAAGAAGGTATTCAAGTCAGGTGATCAGGTAAGAGCATTCATCAAGGATATCCAGGGCAATAAGATAGCGCTCTCGATGAAGTTTGAGGATGAGAATCCCTGGAAGGATGCAGATAAGAAGTTCGCGATCGGCAACATTGTTACAGGAAGAGTTGCCCGCATGACCGACTTCGGTGCCTTTGTTGAGATCGAGAAGGGTGTGGATGCACTCCTTCATGTATCACAGATCTCAAGAGACCATATCGAGAAGCCCAGTGATGTTCTCAAGGTTGGTGATGAGGTTACGGCTAAGATCGTTGACTTTAATCTTGACGACAAGAAGATCAGCTTGAGCATCAAGGCTACACTTGAGCCTGAAGAGCCTGAAGAGGAAGAAGTTAAGGCAGCAGATGATGATGCTGATGTAGTATCAGTCAATATAGAAGAGGTCATTGCAGCGGAAGACGCAGCAGCAGCTGAAGAAGAGGCTAAGCCTGCCAAGAAGACTACAAGAAAGAAGAAGGCTGAGGAGGCTCCTGCAGAGGAAGCACCCGCAGAGGAAGCACCTGCAGAGGAAGCTGCAGCAGAAGAGGCACCCGCAACAGAGGAGACAGCAGAATAATATAAGCTGTCAGGGAGATGACAGATTATGGCCAGATATGATTATGAAGCTTTCATGAAGGATATTCTGAAGCTTACGAAGATAGATCTTACTTTCTATAAGCAGGCACAGATGCAGAGGCGTATTGATACGCATATCAATAAGAGTCCTTACAAGGATTATGAGGAATATGCAGCTGCGTTGGCCAAGGACAGGAAGATGCTCGATGAGTTCGTCGAGTATATCACGATCAATGTATCCGAGTTCTATCGTAATCCGGATCAGTGGGAGATCCTAACCAAGAGGATATTCCCGATGCTTATCGAGAAGTTCGGTACCAACCTTAATATCTGGAGTGCCGCATGCTCTACGGGAGATGAACCTTATTCACTGGCTATGGCTTTATCGGAATTCATTCCGCTTAACAAGGTGAAGATCACCGCTACTGATATCAGTGATGAGGTGGTTGCCAAGGCGAAGATCGGTCTGTACGGTGAGAAGAGCGTGGCAAACGTTCCCGCCAAGTATAAGAAGGAATATTTCACACAGAATGGTCCCGCTTTCCAGATATCAGACAAGATCAAGAACTGTATAACGTTCAAGAAGCATAATCTCCTTAAGGATGATTTCTTCAAGAATCAGCACCTGATCGTCTGCCGTAATGTTCTTATTTATTTTACGGAAGATGCCAAGGATGAGATATTCAGAAAGTATTATGAATCGTTGGCTGAGGGCGGTGTGCTCTTTATAGGAAGTACCGAGCAGATCATGAAGTATAAGGATATAGGCTATACGAGGCTCGATTCCTTCTATTACCAGAGATAGAATTAATACATGTAATACAGAGATAAAACGGCGATATGTGATATCGCCGTTTTTTATTGTGTCCGTTTAATGCCGGTTCCGTTTTTATTGTTTCCGATATTTAATGTTCCCTTTTTTTACCTGATCTGTTGAAGGATACCGATAAGATATTCCCTGAACTTAGGGGAATCGAAATCAAAGTCTTCGGTCAGTTCAAAGAAAAGCGGTACGGAGTTGTATTCTTTCATGAATACCGGAGTGAATACAGCAGTGTGTTCAGGGAGGAATACTCCCGTTTTCCTGGTATAGCAGTTACTGGGTTTGGCCTGTCTGCGATATTCCTTATCAACATACTGTGCCACGGATTTATGTACGGCCATGTCCTCTCCGGGAAGATAATAATACTCCCCGGGATCATCATAGAAGTACTTAAGCTCTCCGTTATATACAGGCAGTTTAAGTGTCCCGGTATCACCCTTGGCCGTCAGATATATGCCGTTTGAATTGATGCATAAGGTGGAGGGCAGGGGCGAATGAAACTTAAGATTTATAAGCAGTTCCTCGGCCGGGATACCGTGTGCATCGGTATAACTGCTGCGCTTTATATCCCCGATATCAACTTTTCCTTCGAAGATATCGTTATAAGCCAGGATCGGCAGGATATCGAGCATACCGGTCACATCATCATGGTTATGCTGATAGAGGAGGCTGTACAGTGCTTCATCTCTTGTCTCTGAATACTGTTTATAGACATTGATGAGTTCCTTGCCTGAATACTTATCCTCGCGGTCTACACCTAGGAATCTCTCTATGTCTTTCTGCTTGCATCCGGGTAATCCCAGAATACTCTTAAGAGGCTTGACCTGTTTATACAGATCGATGCCGGGATAACCTGACAGCTCCACATCCATGCCATAAGCCCGGGCTCTTGACCCGATAAAAGGCAGGTCGAACTTATCGCCGTTATAGTGTATCAGGAATCCGCTTCGATTAAGTATCTCCGTGAAGCGGATAAGCAGTTCTTCTTCTTGTGCGGCGCATTCTGCCGTGATGCTCTCAAAACAGGGTGTACCCTCATCAAAATACACCATTCCCATCATATATATGAAAGCATTCCTTGGTGAGAGACCGGTGGTCTCTATATCCAGAAACAACGCATCTTCAGGGATACCGCTGCGGCTTATTCTGTTTTTGTCGATGGATTCCCTCTTAATCTTCATATGATCGAAATGACCTTTCCGAAAGCTGAGTATACCCAATCACATACATGCTCAAGTTTGTTTGTACTCAAGTTTTCCCGGCGGGATAAACCGTCCACCGGACGGTTTATTATATCACATACAGGGTGGAAATTTACATTAAAATGGAGTAGAATATACAGGAATATGTTGTTGGAGGTATGTATGGCAAAACTAACATTCACGGGAGGTATACATCCGTACGACGGCAAGGATCTGTCTAAGGATAAGCCCATAAAGGACATATATCCGTCTGATGAACTTGTCTATCCGCTGTCGCAGCATATCGGTGCGCCGGCGAATCCCATTGTAGCCAAGGGTGATACAGTCTTAAGAGGCCAGAGGATAGCTGAAGCAGGCGGCTTCGTATCGGCCCATATATATTCGACCGTATCCGGTACGGTGAAGACCATAGAGCCCAGAAGAACAGTGACGGGTGATATGGTCAACAGCATAGTCATTACCAATGACTATCAGTACACGGAGGTCGAATATGATGTATATGATGAGATCGATGTGGACAATCTCACCCCTGAACAGATAATAGAGAGAATAAGGGATGCAGGCATTGTGGGTATGGGCGGTGCCGGATTCCCGACTCACGTAAAGTTAAGCCCCAAGGAGCCGGATAAGATAGAGTACTGCATAGCCAACTGCGCGGAGTGTGAGCCCTATCTTACGAGTGATTATCGCAGGATGATCGAACACCCGGAGATGCTCATAGAGGGGCTTAAGTGCGTGCTCAGGATTTTCCCCAATGCCAAGGGCATACTGGCCATAGAGGACAACAAGCCTGACTGTATAGAGATATTTAAGCGTATGACCAAGGATGAACCGCGGATACTGGTAAAAGCACTCAAGACCAAGTATCCTCAGGGCTCTGAGAGACAGCTTATCTTTGCGACCACCAAGAGAGCGATCAACAGCAGCATGCTGCCTGCTGATGCGGGATGTGTGGTGAACAATGTGGACACACTCTGTGCCATATATAATGCCGTGTGGAACGGTAAGCCTCTGATGGAGAGGATAGTGACGGTCACGGGTGATGCGATAGCCAATCCTCAGAATTACCGCGTCTATATCGGCATGAGCTATAAGGAACTCATAGATGAGGCGGGAGGCTTTGCGACGGAGCCTGCCAAGGTCATATCCGGCGGACCCATGATGGGATTTGCACTCTTTGACCTCAATGTTCCGACCACCAAGACCGCGTCGGCCCTTCTTGCGCTGACATCGGATGAGGTATCGAAGTATGAGCCTACGGCATGTATCAACTGCGGAATGTGCTTAGAGGTATGTCCCGGAAGAGTCATGCCCAAGAGACTGGCGGAGCTGGCAGATCACGGCAACCTGGAAAGGTTCGAAGCATTGGGCGGTATGGAGTGCTGTGAATGCGGATGCTGCAGTTACATATGTCCCGCCAAGCGTCATCTGACGCAGTCGATCAAGTCGGCACGTAAGATAGTGCTCGCCAACAGAAAGAAAGCAGGAAAGTGAGGGAAGGATAGATGAGCGATATGATGAGAGTATCATCCAATCCGCATATCAGATCCAAGGTTACGACCGATAAGATCATGTTATGCGTAGTCCTGGCGCTTCTGCCTGCGGCGGGCTTCGGAGTATGGAACTTCGGTCTCCATGCACTATGGCAGATATTACTGACCATGGCTTCATGTGTACTGTCGGAAGCCGTGTATGAACTTATAATGAAGAAAAAAGTGACGGTGCTTGATTTCTCGGCTGCCGTAACGGGTCTGCTCCTGGCACTCAACATGCCGCCGGCAGCTCCGTTGTGGGTCGGACCCTTAGGAGGTGTATTCGCCATCATCGTGGTCAAGATGCTGTTCGGAGGACTGGGACAGAACTTCATGAATCCGGCACTTGCTGCCAGATGCTTCCTTCTGATCTCTTTCCCGAGCATAATGACGAACTTCCAGTGTGACGCATATTCAGGTGCGACACCACTGGCTTCGCTCAAGGCCGGAGAGACCGTCAACGTGTTCAATATGATCATAGGAAGGACATCGGGTACCATAGGTGAGACGTCGATGATAGCCATCGTCGCAGGTGCCTGTTTCCTTCTGCTATTGGGTATCATAGATCTCAAGGTACCGGCTTCTTATATCATCACATTTGTGATCTTCTACGGATTGTTCGGAGGGCACGGATTTGACGGTTACTATATCTCGGCGCAGCTGGCGGGCGGCGGTCTCATGCTCGGTGCATTCTTTATGGCTACCGACTATGTGACGCGTCCTGTTACCAAGTTAGGCCAGATAGTGTTCGGTATCATCTTAGGTCTCCTGACAGGTATATTCAGGGTGTTCGGCGCATCGAGCGAGGGTGTGTCGTATGCGATCATCATAGGCAATCTGCTTACGCCCATGATCACCAGATTCACTGTTCCCAAGGCATTCGGAGAGGGAGGTGAGCGCATATGAGTATCAAAGAGAGTCTTAAGAACGCCATCATCCTTATTGCAATAACACTGTTTGCGGGACTTGTGCTGGGTCTTGTATATGAAGTCACCAAGGATATCATCATACAGCGTGAGGCTGATGACAAGAAGGCAGCCTGTATGGAGGTATTCCCCGGAGCGGCAGATTTTGCGCCCGTAGCGGACTTTATGACACCTGCGATAAGAGCTGAGCTGGATGGGGCAGGCTATGAAGCCGTCACCATAGATGAGGTATTACAGGCCAAGTCATCGGACGGAAGCGTGTCAGGATATGTATTCACGGTCACGACTTCCGAAGGCTACGGCGGGGATATTACATTTATAGCAGGAGTATCCGGAGACGGGACCCTTAACGGCATATCGATCCTTACGATCAACGAGACGGCAGGACTCGGTATGAATGCAGAGAAGGTGCTTAAGCCTCAGTTTGCAGGCAGGAATGTCGAGAAGTTCGCTTATACCAAGACCGGTGCATCATCGGATAATGAGGTGGATGCCATATCGGGTGCCACAATCACTACCAATGCATTCGTGAATGCGGTCAACTGTTGTCTTAAGTATTATTCGGATGTATTGAAGGGGGTGTGAGATGAGTAAGTGTTTGGAACGCCTCTATAACGGCATATTAAAAGAAAACCCGACTCTGGTACTGATGCTCGGTATGTGTCCCACGCTCGCGGTGACCACCTCGGCCATCAACGGACTCGGTATGGGTCTTACGACTACGGTCGTACTGGCACTCAGCAACATGATCATTTCGGCTCTCCGCAAGGTCATACCGGATAAGATCAGGATACCGGCCTTTATCGTTATAATCGCTTCATTTGTGACGATGATGCAGCTGCTTCTGCAGGCATATATACCCGAACTCTACAAGGCGCTCGGAATATATATACCCCTTATAGTGGTCAACTGTATAATCTTAGGTAGGGCAGAATCCTACGCCTATAAGAATCCCGTGCTTCCCTCACTTTTCGACGGTATCGGAATGGGACTTGGATTCACTCTGGCGCTGACGATCATCGGACTGCTCCGTGAATTCATCGGAGGGTGCAGCGCATTCGGATATGAACTTAACCTGTTCACTCCCGTAGCCATATTCAAGATGGCACCCGGTGCATTCTTTGTGTTGGCACTGCTTACGGCCATACAGAACCAGGTCAAGATAGTCGGTGAGAAGAAGGGCAGGGATATGAGCAGGATACAGTCAGGCTGCGGCGCTGACTGCATGAACTGTAATGTGGAAGGCTGCGGTGACAGGAAGGTTGAAGCTGCATCCGCAGAGAATAATGAAAGCAATGAGAACAATGTGACAGAAGTGTCAGGTTTGAAAGAGACTGAGACTTCAGGGAGCGTTGAGACTGCCGGCGGAACTGAAGATCAGACAGCCCAAGAAGCAGTAAGTGAGGAGGGCGCAGAATGAATACGGTCAGAGAATTACTCATAATACTCATAGGTTCATCCCTCGTCAGCAATGTGGTGCTCAGCCAGTTCCTGGGACTCTGTCCCTTCCTTGGAGTGTCCAAGAGGACGGGGACGGCATCGGGTATGGGAGCGGCAGTCATTTTCGTCATCACGATATCGTCCGCTGTAGCCGGCGCCATATATCAGTTCATCTTGGTGCCTCTCCATATGGAATATATGCAGACCATAGTGTTCATACTGGTCATTGCGGCGCTTGTACAGTTTGTGGAGATGTTCCTCAAGAAGAAGCTCGTGCGACTCTATGAAGCTCTTGGCGTGTATTTGCCTCTTATCACCACCAACTGCGCGGTGCTCGGAGTGGCTCTTACTAATGTGACCAAGGGATATGGCATACTCTACGGTGTGGTCAACGGATTTGCGACCGCGGTCGGATTTACCATATCGATCGTGCTGCTTGCGAGCATCAGAGAGAAGCTTGAATATAACGACATACCGAAGCCGCTTAAGGGCATGCCCATAGTTCTCATCACTGCGGGACTTATGGCCATAGCTTTCTGCGGATTCTCGGGATTGATATAGACTTGGACTTGATCCAATATCAGTATGGAGGAATAAGGTGATAGAGGGTGTATTGACAGCGACAATAATGGTGGGAGTGGTAGGACTCTTTGTAGGAGTATTCCTTGGTATAGCGGGCATTAAGTTCGCAGTCAAGACGGATCCCAGAGAAGAGGAAGTCCTCGGCTCTCTTCCGGGCAATAACTGCGGAGGCTGCGGATATGCAGGCTGCTCGGGATTGGCTGCGGCGATAGTTAAGGGTGAGGCTCCCGTGAATGCCTGTCCCGTCGGAGGTGAGGCGGTTGCCAAGGTGATCTCCGGCATAATGGGCGTCGAAGCAGGTGAGAGCGTCCGGATGACTGCTTTTGTAAAATGTCAGGGCGACTGCGATAAGGCTCATACTGACTATGATTATACCGGGGCGGGCGACTGTGCCATGATGTCTTTTGTACCAGGCGGCGGTCCCAAGAGCTGCAGCTTCGGTTGTGCAGGATACGGCAACTGCGTGAAGGCCTGTCCTTTTGATGCCATCCATGTGGTTAATGGCATTGCCGTGGTGGATAAGGATGCATGTAAGGCCTGCGGTAGGTGTGTGGCAGCCTGTCCCAAGGGGCTTATAGAACTGGTACCTTATACGGCTAAGATCAAGGTATCCTGCAGTTCGAAGGATAAGGGCCCTGTGGCTATGAAGGCCTGCGATACGGCTTGTATAGGATGCGGACTCTGCGCAAGGAATTGTCCTGTTGAGGCCATAACTGTCACGGATAATCTTGCTCATATCGATTATGACAAGTGTACCGCCTGCGGCACATGTGTCGAGAAGTGTCCTAAGAAGGCGATCATAAAAGAATGATAGTGGCCGGTGCATATGGTCTTCGGATCGTGTAGCATCAGACTGTGAGATCATAAGATGAGACTGGATGACGAATTCGAATATGAATATGAGGAAGAGGGACCCGGGCGATACAGGGGCAGTATCCCGATAATATACATGACCCTCGGGGTCTCTGTTTTTGTACTCATTTTGCTCGGCGCCATCATAATTAGCAACAATAACAAGAACAAAGCAAGCAGCAATTATGCCAATTATGTTGCACAACAGCAGGCAGGTGAGGAAGCTGTCAGTGAAGAAATGCCTGAGGTCGGCAGCAAACGTACTGCCGACGATCTGGACATATGGGATATGTATAAGGATAAGACCACGGCTCCGCGCAGCGATGCATCCGGAGATGATACGGATGAGAGCAGCAATGCGGCACCTCTGCCGTCTCCGTCAATGGCGGTTCCGACTGCATCCCCCATACCGGATGATGAGAAGTATAATGACGGCAAGCATTATAAGATAGAGTTCAAGGACGGATCTGCGGAATGGGTCACGATAGATACCAGCCGTGAGAAGAACAATTATGACTTTACGAAGTTTGTATCCAATGATGGTAAGCTTAAGTATATGAACGACGGTAAGGTCGCATCATTCCTGGGTATAGATGTCTCGAGATATCAGAAGGATATAGATTTCTATCAGGTCAAAAATGCCGGGATCGAGTTCGTGATGATAAGGGCAGGCTCAAGAGGTTATCAGACCGGACAGATCGCCCTGGATGAGTTCTTTGAGCAGAATATCGGCAGAGCAACCGATGCGGGATTGGATGTGGGGGTCTACTTCTATTCACAGGCGATCACGCCTGAGGAAGCCGTGGAAGAAGCCAATCTGGTGATCGAAGCCTGCAAGGATCGTAAGCTTGTCTATCCGGTGGCATTTGATATGGAATTCGTGGATAATGATGTCGCAAGGATCGATACGCTGAGTAAGGATGAGAGAACAGCCATTGCTGCAGCGTTTATCAATCGTATGGTGGAAGCGGGATATAAGACCATGATATACGGTAATGATGAGTGGCTCACCAAGAGAGTGGATCTTAAGAAGCTGCCGACAGTCTCGGTATGGCTTGCGGATGAGTCGGATACGCCCGACTATCCCTATCAGTATGCGATGTGGCAGTATTCGAAGCAGGGGACTGTCTATGGTATCAACGGTCCCGTGGATATGAATGTATGCTTCATTGATTATTCGGCGCAGTGATATGTTGTCTACGGGCGATAGTTGACGATCTTCTCCGAGATCTCGATAGAAGAATAGATATCGGCATATACGGATGCCGGAATGGATTCTATATAGTTCTGTGAATATGCTTTTTTAAGGCCGTTGGTATGTAATATATCAATGGCCTTGTTGTATGCGATGGCCGCCTTGATCGCATCATCATAGTAGCCCACGACGAAGTTGCCGTTGACGTGTATCACGGCCTTGAAGCGCACATGGTGCCTGCGGGAGATGACCTGAACTCCGTGATACTGATTGTCCACACGGATGTTCTCATACCTGTAATCAAGGGTGTCGCCGTTGATATGTATATAATCCCTGTTCACAACGGCATAAGGCTTGATCCCGTATCGCGATACGATGGATACCTGCATGCCGTAATCAGCCACGAAGAGATGACCGCCGCGCTTCATGATCTTGTGAGAAGAGTAGTAGAACAGGTCATCTATGGAGAACTTAAGCTCCTCAGTGGGTGAGAGAAAGTATGAAAAATAATTCTTGCGCATATATATGGGAGTGGTGAAATAGATATCATTATCCCTGAAGTTGACTATCACTACCCACTTATCAAAGGGCAGAAGCTGAGAGGGAGTATAGTCGTCGATCCCTATGGATGAATTGGATACTAAGAGGTTGGCTGAAGTATAGACTCTGTGCGCAGAGTCAGGATCGTCGAAGCTCCCCAATGATATGTGCTTGTTCTTGTATGTAAAGGATGCTCTGTAATATACGGAGCCGTCCTTTTTCTTTGCGGTATATACGCCCGGATAGGCGTTCTTGGGCTTATTTTTTTCATCCATGATAAGAGTATAACACAGAACGCATGCTTTAGGTAGGTGCGTTCATCAGCCTTTCTGAAGCCTTTCTGAAGGCATCTGTGTGAAGCCCGGCACAGACATTATGCCTTTACGGAGGATACGGTCTCGCTGTATAAGGCAAGCAGACGTTCGTGATTCTGCTTGGCATATTCATGATCGCCTTTCTTCAGTGATGCCTCACAGGCATAGGCAAGATCATGCAGCTGCGTTGCTCCGATATATCTGGCACTTGACTTGATCGAATGAACGATCATCCTGTATTTATCCCAGTCCCTTGCATCATAGGCGGCTTTCAGACTGATATCATCCTGCTCCTTGAGGAACTCTTCAATCACTGTCTGATACAGGTCGCTGTCTCCCATACAGGCATCCATCCCCTTGGACTTATCCAAAGAGACCGATCGGGCCCCTGTCGTCGCAGAGCCCACTTCACGTACTCCCGGACTGACCTTGTCCGTGTTGAGATGCTTGGTGATGATCTCAAAGAGTTCATCTGAACTGACGGGCTTGAAGATATAGTCCGTAAAGCCGGCATTGAGATAATCGTCGCCGGAACCGGCCACTGCGTTGGCAGTCATCATGATGGCCGGGGTATCACTGCTCAGTATGCCTTCATCTATGCATTTTCTGTATGTCTCGATACCGTCAAGTCCGGGCATCATATGATCGAAGAAGACCATATCGTAGTGATTTGACTTCATGAGAAGAATGCCTTCCTCACCGGAAAGTGCCTCATCCGTTATGATGCCGCTGTTCTTAAGAAATCCCCTTATGACGGCCAGGTTCAGAGGCCTGTCATCGATCATGAGGATCCTCACACCCGGGGCATATACGGACTTATGGGACTTTTGTCTGAATCTCCTTTGGGCTGTATGCTTTTCGTAATCTCCGACAGGGGTAACATCCGAGATCTCCTGAATGATCTCGAAGTAAAAATCGGAGCCCACACCGTATACGCTCTCGAACTTGAGCTCACTGCCCATCATGCCTAAGAAGCGCGAGACAATGGACAGACCCAGCCCCGATCCTTCAATATTCCGGTTCTTTTCTGCATCAAGCCGCGTAAATGACTGAAGCAGTCTGTCCCGATCTTCCGGTCTGATACCGATACCGGTATCCTTGACGCTTATGTTCATATATACTTTTGAACTGTCGGTATTCTGTGCGTTTACGGTCAGGATCACCTGTCCCTTCTCCGTATACTTGACGGCATTGGTCAGGAGATTGACCAGTATCTGTCTGAGCTTTTTTTCATCGCCCTTAAGCCTTACGGGGAGTTCACTGTCCACATGCACATTAAGTGACAAGCCCTTTTCGATGGCACGCTTTTCTATCATCGCGCAGGCATCCGCTATCACAAGAGCGGGATCGTAGTCTACGCTTATGAGCTCTGCCTTGCCGCTCTCAATCTTGGACAGGTCGAGGATATCGTTGATGATGCCCATAAGAGTGTTGCCGGCTGTCTCGATGTTGTCGGCATATTCAGTGATGCTCGGATCATTGCTTTCCATCATGATCAGCTCGTTCATACCGAGGATCGCATTGATGGGAGTACGGATCTCATGCGACATACTGGCCAGGAAGTCAGACTTTGCCTTGTTGGCTGCATCGGAAAGTGTCTTCTCGGTCTTTAGGTGATAGAACTTATTGGTCTCCTGAATGATCGTCGATATCAGCAGGAAGAGAAGACCTGTGCATATATATGCGCCGAAGCTACTGAACGGATTGATATAGAAATTAAAGAGTTCAAGGATCACAAACAGGATGAATATGCCCATTCCAACAAGAATGAACATATAGTCCCCCGTCTGTCTGTTGATGATGTCCGTAATGATATAGTACAGTATGAGGGCGATCCCGATCACGAACCATATGTGTGAGGCGATAAGGGTCCTGTATAATTCGACTGTTCCTGTCAGGCTTAATATGATGTTGACGATGATCTGTACGGTCATAACAGACTCAAGTATCAGATAACCCGGACGCTTCTTGGAGGTCTGAACTTCTCTCAGATACATACAGGTGAGCACACCGGCCAGTTCCATTGAGAAATACGCAAAGTAAGTGGACAGCGATGGTCTGGCAAAGATGATCTGACGGAGTCTTGATTCGCTCAGTGACCACAGACCGATATCCGTCATCAGAAGACCAAGATAGAAGACCGATCTGCCGACATTGAGCCGCTTGTAAAAGATAAGATACAGGGCTATGGATACCAGTCCTAAGATGACGACTATCAGAGCGATCACCGTGATCGCAATATTGCTCCGGATGATCTTAAACCACGCATTGTTGCCGTTGCTCAGGCGTATCTCGTTGAGGACTCTCTTGTCCTTGACAGTTACATGTACTTCAACCTGCTTACCAGCATCAGCGCTCTTCAGATCGACAACTATATAAGCACTCGGAAGATAATAGTTCATTTTCTTAAACTGTGAGGTGGCGTAGCACTCCCTCAGTTCACCGTCGATGTAGACATAGATATCCTCGATACTCGTACGAAGCAGCATGGTCATGCCGTCGCTTATATCATCAGGCAGGATGTTGCGTATGATCACGGTCTCGCCTGACTTACAATCCATCTTGCCCGGCAGAGAGACCGGAGCGGTATTATCGCCTTCTTCCATTATCCAACCGCTGTTGAACGGTACTGAACCAAAATCACCGATATTGGCTTCGCCGGGATCATCGGACGGTATGAGTGCGGAAATGGTCAGAGAGATTATCAGAGTGAGAAAGCAAAGGGCGAATGCTTCCAGTATCGTTGAAATAATGGACATTTTCCGTTCCATGGCCGTGATCCTTTCGGGTGCTGTGAGATTGATCCTGCAGTTATTATTCTAACATCTGTGCGCTCTCATGAACAGATATAATCAGACTCCGGAAAGTGCCCGTAAGTGTTAAGACACCCTAAACAAGCCGGCAGAAATATGATAGAATATATCATGTAAAAGCCTTTGGATCGGAGATGACAAAATGAGTAAACCTGTCAGGGTCCTTATATGTGACGATCAGAATATACCGCGCCTGCTATTTAAGATGATGATAGATCACTCGGAAGACTATGAGCTGGTAGGAGAACTGTCAAGGGCGGATGATGCCGTGAGCTATATTGCCGCTCATGATGTGGATTTGTGCATCACTGATGTAGTCATGCGCGAGGGAGAGGACGGTCTCAGCGCCGCAGCTGCCATCAAGGAAAAGTTCCCGGATGTTAAGATCATTGTCACCACGGCTATGCCTGATGACTCTTATCTCAGACAGGCCAGGGAGATCGGTGTGGAGTCCTTCTGGTATAAGGAGATGAACGATGTATCACTCCTTGAGGTCATGAACAGGACCGTGAACGGAGAATCCGTATATCCCGACGAGGTCCCGGTCGTAGACATAGGCTGGATGAAGAGCAGTGAGATCACGGACAGGGAGATGGATGTGCTGCGCCTTATGACCAAGGGACTTACCGACCAGGAGATCTCCGCTGAGCTCAATATCAGCAGGGCAACGGTCAGGACGCATATCAATCACATGTGCGAAAAGAGCGGTCTGTCACGCGTGAGGCTTGCGATAGAAGCAAGGGCCTTAGGGATCGTCAGTCTGGATTGATTCGGTTGACATAACATACGGTAATCGGTGAAATATCATCACTTTTGTGGATACCAATCTGATTTTCTAAGTCTTATACTTTAATGGTATAAGGCTTTTTTTGTATTCAGAAGCAGATTCGGAATCTGGTTATGGAGGACTGAAAATGAAGGTGAGAAAGATGAGAATGAGGAAAATGAGGAAAATGACGGGAAGACTGCTCAGTATCCTTCTGTCTGCAGTGATGACAGTGGGTACGGTATATATGCCGGTCTATGCAGCTGAGGATGATCCGGTCTATGATACCGCGATATCAGAGCAGGGGGAGATCCCTGTGGAAGAAGAGCTGTCATCCGAAGAAGAATCAGGAGTGGTGACAGAGCCGGACTCTGATACTGATCTTAGGACGGATGAAACCGCAGAAGAGCCGGATGACGAGGATCCTGCGTCTGAGACAGTTAATGAGGATGGATCCGATGCAGAGGGTGAGTCTGATGCGGAATCCGCCGATGCACTTACCGGTATGGAGCCGGAGACCGTTATAGAAGAGGAGACTGAGAGGGAGGTATCGCTCCTCGGAGATGATCCTACTCTTGAAGGCACCGTCAACGCAGCGGATCTTGTGGACAATGGGTACTATATTTTGAAGGGTGATACGGTTATCAATATCGAAGCCGGCGATGATAAGCATATAGAAACCATAACATATCCATATGGTGAATCCGGATACAATCTGACCATACAGGGCAGCAATGAAGGGAAACTCACGATCGATAAGGATATTTATCCCAGTCCGAACAGCAGTACCAAAACACTCACTATTAAGGGCGGAACCATTGAGTGCGGCAGATATATGCTAGCTGGAGGTGATATCACCATATCAGGCGGAAATATCAGTTCTCCGACGATTCGATCTTATGATGGTGATATTACGATAAGCGGAGGGAGGATCACATCGGAACAGTACGGCAACGATTATCCTTTATACGCAAGAAATGTAAGGATCACCGGCGGTTATGTATCATCTTTTGGTGCTTACTATCCCGGGATATATGCTTCCAATGATATAGAGATCACAGGCGGTGTGATAAATGCCCGGAGCAGAGAAGGCAGCGAATCCTATGGCATAGATGCAGGGTATAACCTGACGATCGGAGGAACAGCTTATATTGATGCTGAGGGCAGAATGGAAGCTATCCGGTGTTGGAACACAGGCGAACTTTTCATTGCGTCAGGACTGGCAATCACGCATCCTTCCGACGGCGTGATCACAGAGGATAAGCAACATATAAACAGTTCCGGTTTTTATCCGCGACAGGTCCATATTGAACTGGCAAGCATCACATATGCTGTTGCTGCTGATAAATTGGCAGTCGATTTTGGAACAGCTGACTACGGAACTGAGCCGCCTGCGGCACAGACGATAACCATCACCAATACAGGTACGGGGCCCATAGAGCTGGATGAGATCGATGCATCAGAGATAACGGCATTTGATATAGGCACATTATCAGATTCTTATCTGCTACCTTCTGCGACGGCAACCTTTACGGTACGCCCCAAGGCTAATCTTAGAGATGATAATGAGTATGTTGAAACTATAGCTGTTACAACGGACAAAGAAGATGTTTCCATAGCTTCCATAACCCTAAAGTATAAGGTAAATCCGTTTCCGTACAGGCTTACTCCGAGTGTATCTTCGGTAGACTTTGGAGCACATAAGGAAGGGAATTATTCTGATCAGGCGCGAACTGTTACGCTGAAAAATGACAGCACCGATTCTGTAGGGACCCTCAGCTTCGGGCAGGGGAATATTGATTCTAACTTTGGACTGAAGTATTTTATGCTTGCGTTTGGAGGTCAGGAGATACAAAAAGAAGGCAGTATAAACCTGACCATAAGTCCGAAGTATAATCTGGAACCGGGCACTTATGAAGAAACGCTTATACTTGTTACCGGGGAGGGCGCCAAGGCTTCGATCGACCTAAGGATCGAGGTTCTGGCCTGGGATTATACAATCACAGCCGATAAGACGGAACTGGATTTCGGAAGAGTAAATGTGGGATATGTATCTGCGCCTAAGGCACAGAATGTGAAGATCACCAATGCGGGAGACAAGGCGGTCACACTGAAGGATCCGGCAACATATTCTCCGTATTATTTTGATATATCTACTGATGACAGTCTGACCATTGAACCGGGGGAAAAAGTCACCTTAAGCGTACGTCCGAAGCTCGGGTGGACATCAGGTGGCGGGAACTTCTATGTTAAGACTGAACAGGAATCTGAAGTCTGCATTAATGTTAAATTTGATGTCGGATATTATCTGACAGGTAATGTGAAGGCATCTGAACTTATAGACGGGGGAGAATACTATTTGGTCGGGGATACGATACTTACCCTTGCTGCCGGAGACGATAAAAGGCTGAGTTCTATCAAACACCAGTATGGTACGCAGGGATATAACCTGACAATACAGGGAAGTGATTCCGGAAAACTTACCTGTGATGATGATATTTATTCCAGCCCGAGCGGTAGCACCAACAAACTGACCATTACAGGCGGCACCATCGAGTGCGGAAGATATATACTCGCAGGAGGAGATATCTCTATATCAGGTGGTAACATCACTGTAGATACACTGTCATCATATGACGGTGATGTGAAGATAAGCGGTGGTACGATAAATGCCAGACAGGAGAGTAACGATCCTACGATCAGAGGCGATAATGTAACGATCACCGGAGGAAAGATCAGCGCATACGGGAAGTACTATCCGGCAATCTCCTCATACAGTGATCTTACGATCACCGGCGGTATCATACACGCAGTCAATATAGAGGGAAGCGATTCATATGGCTTATATGCTTCAGATAATCTGACGATCGGCGGCACTGCATATGTTGAAGCAAAGGGCGGATATGAAGCTATCCGCGGATTTGATTCTCTCTCTGTTGCAGATACACTGCAGATGAAGTCAGGATATGATTCGAATATTAAGATCGATGATGGCACACATAGTCATACCGGACATCTGGTAGACGGGCTAGGAAATCTTGTGACCAATGTGATCGTCGGAAAGGATCTTAATGCTGTCAGTGTTTCCGTAGCACCGGGAACTCTTGATTTTGGAGAAATGGTTGTTGGCGGGGATGCGCCTGAAGTTCAGACAGTAGTGGTCAAGAATATTTCGAGTGTACCCGTCATCATAGAGGGAATCACGGCAACGGATTATATCGTCGGAGAGCCTTCGCAGACCATGATATCAGAGGGAGAGACCGCAAGCTTTACAGTACAGCCGGATGCATCTGCGACGACATTCGCGGCAGAAGGTAATTATTCCAATAACATATCCGTAAGACTTTCGGGATATGTTGACCCGATGACAGTGGTGGCCAGGCTTACGGTGGTCGAACCGTCCACGGACATCATCACTGACCTGTCAGCGTTAGATTTTGGTACAGTTCCGGTTGGCTGTAATGAAGATATCGAAGAGCAGACGATCACTGTGACTAACAGCGGTAATGTGCCCGTTACTCTGGCTGAACCGACTGTCACAGGATCTGACTTCATTGATATCAACGGCTATGAAGATGTGACTCTTGTTCCCGGTGAGTCGGCAGAACTGACGGCAGCGGTCAAGGACGATACTGTTGCTGCAGCAGGCACATATGAGAGCACATTGAAGATCAATACCACGGGCTCAGCATGGGCAAACGTCACGGTGAGATTCAAGGTTGAGGATGTTGCCTTTGACGATATCTGGATCGAGCCCATATCGGACCAGTACTATACGGGCAAAGCGATCAAACCGGTGCTCAATGTATACTACTATGGCTTTAGGCTGACTTCTGCAGACTATACCGTCAGCTATAAGAACAATACCAAGCCGGCGGCTAAGGATGCCGTGAAGACAGTTAAGGGTAAGACTGTCAGCATAGCACCCACCGTGACCGTGAAGGGTAAAGGCAATTTCTCGGGTACTGCCACAACGACATTTACCATTAAGCAGCTTGATATAGCAGAAGCAGACGCATCCGATATAGAACTTGCATATGCGAATAAGGTACAGAAGGCTAAGCCTGTTGTGACCTATATGCTGAACGGCAAGAAGGTTAAGCTTAAGGAAAAGACAGACTATACGCTCACTTACGAAGACGGTAAGGATTATAAGACACCCGGTAACTACATAATAACGATAACAGGTAAGGGTAATTATACAGGCTATAAGATCGTAAATGAAACTATAGCCGACAGTGCCAAGACACTTATATCCAAGGTTAAGGTACCCAAGATCCCGGATCAGCCGTATAAGGGGGAGAAGATAATCTTAGATGGTACGCTCGGAGCGGATGAGACATATGCGGTCGATAAGAAAGGAAATGTATATACTTTTACCCTGAAGAACGGTAATAAAAAACTTGAATACGGTACAGACTATGAGCTGACAGACTATACCGATAATATGGAGATCGGAACGGCAAGCGTGATCGTCAGAGGTAAAGGGAATTACGTCGGTACACGGATCGTTACATTTAGGATAACAGGTACGGCACTTAGTAAGGTAAAGACTCAGGGCTTTGTATCATCCATGGCATATACCGGCACAGAGCGTAAGCAGCCTATGAAGCTCTACGTCATGAAGAAGAATGATTCCGGGGTTAACGTCAGAAACTACCTGACCGAAGACGTGGATTATACCGCTACCTATACGAATAATACAGAGATCGGAAAGGCCACGGTAGTATATAAGGGCAAGGGCGCTTATACCGGTACGCTCAAGAAGACATACAAGATCACCGGAACATCGATGAAGAGTGTCACAATCCCGTCGGATTTCAGTACAACTACAGGATATGATTATTATGTAAATTATAAAGCCACATACGATACAAAAACGAAGCGTTTTATCTATAGCGGCAGACCGCTCTGTGTAGCCGGTAAAGAGGGCGGAACGGATAATTACGGCATAAAACTGCAGCTGATGGATAAGAAAAAAGGGACGGCAACGGATCTTAAGTTGGGAACTGATTATACGGTAAGCTATCAGAATAATAAGCTTCCCGGTAAGGCGACTGTGATATTTACAGGTATCGGAAAATATACCGGCACGGTAAAGAAGACATTCAAGATCCGGGCGTACGATATTGCAAAAGATTCGGACATATTCGGAAGTATTGAATTCTATGTGGCTCCCACCTGTGCGTATCGCAAGGGCGGAGCGATACCCAATATGAATCTCCAATGTAATTTTGGCTACGCCTGGGAGACTTTGAAGGATGGTGAGGATTATACAATAAAGTGCAGTAATAATAATGCCGTAACTACTTCATCGACTAAGAAGAAACCGAAGATCACTGTAGCAGGAAAAGGCGGATTTAAAGGAAGTCTTACGAAGGAGTTCACGATCGAGACCGGCCGGCTGGATGCTGCAGGGGTAAAACTGACCGTGACTGATGTGATTGTCAAAGACGGAGGCGGAATCAACCCGACAACGGTCACTTTGCTCGATACGGTGACCAATAAAAAGCTTCAGCCCGGTAAGGATTACTATGATACATATGGATATTATTATACGGATGAAGTGGATGTTAAGAATTCGGAAACAGGAGAAACAGTGCACCGTTATAACACATCTTCTGTCAAGGAGACCGATATCATTCCGGTAGGGACCAAGATCAGAGCAAAGGTAGGCGGAAAGGGATACTATGATGATACTTTCGCGTACGGTGATTTCTATATAGTCGCTAATGATATCTCCAAAGCGATCGTAGAGATCAAGCCCCAAACATATACGGGCAACAAAGTGACTCCCGATCCTTATACGGATATCACGGTTAAGTTTGGTAACGACGGAACACCGCTTACATACGGAACGGACTATGAGATCGTCCCGGACAGCTATGAGAATAATATAAAGAAGGGCACAGCGAAGGTGACTATCCGCGGAATAGTCGGCAGCAATTACGGCGGCACCAAGACCGTGACCTTCAAGATAACCGCAAAGCTCTTTAGTTAACGGCTTTCAGATTATGCATCCAATACACGAACAGGCTTTGCAACTGAATGTCCGGCGGTATTAGGCAGGACGAATGCAGGATACGCATTGCGAAATTATCCTTTTGGGGAATAGAAAAAGGTATATCGACAATATTATAATTACAGGCAGGTATGCGAATGAGCATATCTGCCTGTTACTTTTGGTAAAAGAATTAAGGGAGGACCGGTATGAAGAAAGTGTTGTCAATGCTGCTCGCAGCAGCAATGATAGTAGGTACGATAGGTGCTACGCCCGTATCGGCTGAAGAACTCACCGAGAACAGATCGGAGATCGAGGTGAGCACTACTGCTTTTGAGGCGAGCGATGAAGCCACAGAGGATGAAGGCGACTCTGAAATCGCTTCAGATAGTAATGCTTCTGAAGAAGAGGCGGGAGAGATTGCGACGGAGAGCGAAACGGTATCGGATGAAGAAAGCTTAGAAGGGACAGAGACCGATACTGAGGCTGAAACCGAGACTGTGACTGAATCCGTCGTGGATGAGTTGATAAAGGAGCCGATCGGGTCGGATAAAACCGAAATGCTCGGAGCGGGTGAGATAGTTGTCTATCTGGATGATACGGCGGACGACGTTAACAACAGCAAGACGATTCAGGATTCAGCGGCCGATACAGAGCATGACTGGAGTTATGATGCTGATACTGCGACTCTGACGCTTGAAGGAACTTTTGACGGTGAGTATGTGGAGGCTTCAGGGTCGATCACAGTCGTGATGAAAGATGGTGCACAGTTCCATGCCAGAAATGAGGAAGGACCCGTTATCATATCAAAGGGTAACACGCTCACTCTGCAGCTTGACGGTACCGGGTACATCTATATGGCGCCGGAAAAGACGCGGGGAATCGTGGCTTCTCAGAATATAGTAGTGGAAAAAGCCGAAGGAGCAGAAAGCGGAAAACTAATAGTCGATCATAGCGGGGCCACCGCCGATCAAAGTTACCTGATAAATTATTATGACGCCTTGACAATCGAAGATGCCACTGTAGAAATGACCGGAACCTTTGATGACAGCGCTGAATCCTATGCAATCATGTATGGAACAGCTAGTGATGTTAAACTGAAAGGGTCCGGCAGTCTGAAGATCGATCTGAATGTCGGAGCAAGACGGGCGGTCGGTGTTGGTCGCATCATTACATTTAGCTCATCAGGGTCAGTAGACATTACTGTGAATTCCACACACACCGGGAGCAGGGTTATTGATTATACAATAGATCTGGCTGAGGGAACCGGAACATTTTCGGCGATAGGCATCGGATGCCCTTTTACCAACAACGGAGCATATCCTGCATCTGTTTTCGCAATATCGCCCGAAATGGGCAAGATCACTCTTCAGGGCACATGGCTGCCGGCAATCTATGACTGGTTACCGTATAACAAGAGTGTGACCAATTCGGAAGCAACGGGCGGCGTCATCAGTGCAGTCATGGATAAGACGTTGAATACAAGAGTGATGAAGAAGGCAGACGGAAGCAATCTCGATAAAATAGTCATAGAGACTGCAGCCACGCTTCCTGTGCCGATAAACGTGACAGAAAGTACATATCTTGACTATCCTGAAGCAATAGTTGGAGTGACCTATCCGCGTAACAACGGACTTGTAGATCAATTGGACTATGCAGTCACCGGCGGCTTGACCTGCGAAGATGACGACTACTATTTCTCTTTAAAGGATGGAAGCACCCTTCCTGAAGGACTGAGCTTAAATAGTTACAGTGGTATTATCTCCGGAACACCGCTTGAAGAAGCGGAAGCCGGGAGCGTTACCATAGAGGTAAAGGTAAGGGATAAGAACGGTAATACTGTAGCAAGTGCCGGGACAGGAGAAGTTACGATCAACTATGGAGCGATCACGGAACCTGCAAGGAACATTTATGTTGGAGATACAACACCGCATTCCATGAAGGAAGATTTCAGCGGAGACGGTTATGAATTTGATGCGGAGACTGCTACGCTCACATTGCGCCAATATACGGGGGGACCTGTTTATGCCGAAAAAGATCTGACAGTCGTGTTAGATGGAGCGAATAAAATACATGCCGGAGATGAATATGCTCTTAAGTCGGATGGTAATCTGACCATCAGGTTAAAAGGCAAAAGCCTGATCTTTATGGATTCTGGGACGTCGCAGGGAATCGCTGCGTCTCAAAAGATTGTATTGGAAAAAGTCGAAGGAGCCACAAGCGGAGCACTAGTGATCGATCATACAGGAGCCACCGCGGCATCCAGTTCAATTATGAGTTATAATTCCACATTAACGATCAAAGATGTCAGTGTGGAGGTGACCGGAAGCTTTGCTGACACCGCTCCATCCTATGCGATCATGTACGGAGCAGATAGGGATGTCAAACTTGAAGGAAGCGGCAGTCTGAAGATCGATCTGAATACCGGAGCAAGACGGGCGGTCGGTGTTGGTCGCGCCATTACTTTTAGCTCATCCGGATCAGTAGACATTACTGTGAATTCCACACACACCGGGAGCAGAGTTATTGATTATACAATAGATTTGGATGAGGGGACCGGAACCTTTTCGGCGAAGGGTATCGGATGTCCTTTTACCAACAACGGAGCATATCCTGCATATGTTAGTGCAATATCGCCCGCTATGGGCAAGATCACTCTTCAGGGGACATGGCTGCCTCCAATCTATGACTGGTTACCGTATAACAAGACGGTGACCAATTCGGAAGCATTGGGCGGCGTCATTAGTTCAGTCTGGGATGAGACACTGGATACAAGAGTGATGAAGAAGGCAGACGGAAGCAATCTTGGTACAATCGTTATAGAGACTGCATCCTTGCTTCCGGTGCCGATGAAAGTAACGGACAGTTCATATCTTGATTATCCGGAGGCAACGGTAGGGGAAACATATCCAAGGAATAAGGGCCAGATAGATGGATTAGATTACGCAGTTACCGGCGGCTTGACCTGTGAAGATGACGAATACTATTTCTCTTTAAAAGATGGGAGCACCCTGCCTGAAGGATTGAACTTAAATGCTTATAGTGGCAAGATTTCCGGAACACCCACTAAGGAGACGCCTGCCGGAAGCGTTACGATCCAGGTACAGGTCAAGGACAAGGATGGAAATATCGTAACAAGTGCCGGCACAAGGGAAGTGACGATCGGATACGGTGCAATCACGATCCCGATTGTGGTTACGGGCGTCAGTGTCGATCCGACAGAAAAAAAGCTTGAGCCGGATGAGACGGTGACGATCACGGCTACACCTGAGCCGGAATCTGCAGCGGCAGCATCTGTCAGCTGGTCAAGTAACCATACGGACATAGCAACGGTAACAGCATCATCCGAGGACAATAAGCAGGCAGTAGTAAAGGCAGTCAAGCCCGGCAAGGCGACGATCACTGCGAAGACCTTGCAGGGAAATCATACGGCTGCTTGTACAGTGACGGTTCTGGAAGCGACACCCGATGCAGAACTTTCCGTTCTGGATGGCGCACTTTTCCTTACCGGTCTGGTGTCCGGCACAGATTATCTTGTGGGCCCGGATGGAAGCCCGACTACATTTACTGCTGATACAAATGGAAAGATAGAAATACCTGCATCCATGTACAACAAAACGATTGACATCATCAGGGTTAATCCGGATAGTACCTACAATTCCAAGCCTCAGTCATTAGAAGTATCCGTAACTCTGCCTGAGACGATCAAGGCTGTATTTGAGAACACTCCGGTTGCAGAAGGGAACGCACCGGATAAAGACGCTGTGACCGTGGATTCCATTTTCCTTACTTGTACGGACTTATCCTGGACGCCGGCTCCAACAGGCGGCAAATTCGTATCCGGCGAAGCATATACAGCAACAATGACTTTTAAAACGGCAGGTGATCTGGCTTATACGAATAAGCCGGCAGTCACTATAAACGGAGTTCCTGTATCCGTAACAGATGTCTCGCTCGGCGCCGACGGCAAAACTATTACAGCGGCATATACATATCCCGAGACAAGCAGCACGGTAGCTGTCACGGGTGTTGAGCTTACACCGGACCCGGTTATCATGAAAGAAGGTGGCTTTGCCGTAGCAACTACGGTTCAGGTGCTTCCGGGTAATGCGTCCAACAAGAGCTATTCGCTGGCAACCGGTGATGATAAGGTGGCATATATTCAAGGTAATGATGTATGCCCTGCAGCTGCCGGAAAGACAACAATAACAGTTACTACTGAGGAGGGGACTTTTACAGATACCTCGGATGTGTATGTAAGATATTCTATACCCGATGCCTCTCAGGATATTGATGTTCTTAAAGGTCTTGTCCCGGGCGCAACATATCTGATAACGCCTGACGGTAAGGAGGCAGGTACAGCCAAAGCCGAACCCGACGGTACGATCAGTATGAGAACTGACTGGTATGACACCTATCTTACCATCGTTCGTAAACATGCGGAAT
>Ga0129306_1000385_pt1 | contig 71137 bp, 56 predicted proteins | sample P827metagenome_FD_94438 | JGI IMG/M metagenome (GOLD analysis project Ga0129306, IMG submission 94438) | Capybara group fecal microbial communities from Wisconsin, USA - P827 metagenome | ecosystem: Host-associated > Mammals > Digestive system > Large intestine > Fecal | place: USA: Wisconsin... | reverse complement strand
TGCCAGCAGCCGGTGATGGCCGAGGCGGGGACCTGGCCCTTCAGGATGGCGATGAGGGTGTCGTAGAGCCCCACCTTGTCGTAGAGGTAGTCGAAGCGACCCTGATGGATGTAGTCGTGATAGCGCCAGGGCTGATAGACCTCGGCGATGAAGAGGATGTCGGGGTGGGCGGCCTTGACCTGCGGGATGGCCCACGCCCAGAACTCGACGGGGACGAGCTCGGCCATGTCGCAGCGGAAGCCGTCGACGCCGAGCGACGACCAGAAGAGGAGGATGTCGAGCATCTTCTGCCAGGTGTCGTGATGGCCGTAGTTGAGCTTGGCGGTATCGGTCCAGTCGCCGTCGCAGATGTGGCCCGGGTAGTAGTTGCAGTCGGTGAAGGGATGGTATGTGCCGGTGTAGTGGCGGGCGACGTGGTTGGGCACGAAGTCGATGATGACGCTCATCCCCGCCTTGTGGGTGCGGCGGACGAGCAGCTCGAACTCGTGGAGGCGGGCGGGGATGTCTGTGGCCAGCTCGGGCGCTACATTATAATAATCGCGCACGGCGTAGGGCGACCCCGCCTGCCCCTTGACATCCGTGTCGGCAGGGAGGCCGTGGGCGGAGAAGTCGGTCTGGGTGGCGTGGTCGAGGACGCCGGTGTACCAGATGTGGGTGACGCCCAGCGCGCGGATGGCCTGCAGGCGGCTGGACGTGAAGTCCTTAAACTTGGCGCAGCCGTTCTGGGCAAGGCTTCCGCCGCGGACGGCGGGACGTGACGGACTGTAGTAGAGACGGGTCAGAACTTGGTAGATGACGGGTTTCATTGTCTTGAATTTTCTGCAAAGATAGTGCAAGGCGAGAGATAATGCAAATTATTTGCAATTTTGACGTTGTCTTCGTCCGTCGCGACTCGGCAGAGCAAACAAGTTTGCTTTGCGCTCGCTGCTCCGAACGTTCCGAGCCGAAGCCTATCTAAAAGCCTTGAAAAGGATTAAAGATACGGCAAGATGTGTGAAAATGAAAAAAAATGTTATTTCCCGATGCAATAATTATGAGCTGGTGCCGTTCATATATAAGAAGTAAACGCAAAACAGATGATGGATATCTACGAAACGACGTCACTACATACTGCCCCAACTGTCACCTACGCCGACTCCATGAATGGTGCGGAGCGGTTTCTTAAACGTTTGGCTGACATTGTGGTATCCGGTGTGGGGATGGTGTTGCTCTCCCCGTTTTTCGTGATTATATGGCTGGTTATTTTCTTCAACGGCGGTCAGCCTGTCTATAAGCAGGAGCGCATCGGCTACAAGGGGCGTCCGTTCCACATCCTGAAGTTCCGCACGATGAAGAAAGACGCCGAGAAGGACGGCATCCCCCGCACGGAGGAGGAGCGTCTGGCGCAGATGACGCGCGTGGGCCACTTCCTGCGCGACTACCACCTGGACGAGTTCCCGCAGCTGTGGAACGTGTTCCGCGGCGACATGTCGCTGGTGGGCTACAGGCCCGAGCGTCAGGTGTTTATCGACAAAATCCTGGAGCATAACCCCAACTATACACAGCTCTATCAGATACGTCCCGGGCTGACGTCGAAAGCCACGCTCTACAACGGCTACACCGACACGATGGAGAAGATGCTCACGCGTCTGGACATGGATCTGGAGTATCTGACGACGCGCTCGCTGTGGGGTGACGTGAAGATTATCTGGACCACTGTGCTCTCGATTGTCAAAGGGAAAAAATTCTGACCTTATGAAAAAATATCTGTTTTTTGTCATTTTCCTATTCGCATGTACTGCGTACGCGCGTGCGCAACAGAAAATGACCGACGAGCAGGTGATAGAGTTTGTCACCGAGGCTCGTGAGAAAGGCACCACGGACAAGGATATCGCGTCCCAGCTGCTCCGTAAGGGCGTGACGCCCGACCAGGTGAACCGCATCAAACGTAAGTACGAACAGCAGCAGCGCACCGGTCAGGGCACGACGCTGAGCGAGCGGTCGCGCATGCGCATCTCGCCCGTCGGCACGGGGAGCGTGACGCTTCAGGACGACCAGAAGAACCGCGACCGCATGACTCAGACCGAGAAGGAAGACGAGCTGCTGGGCGGCATGGACTTCCTCTTCCCCGACTCTGTGGCGCTGCTCGTGCAGCAGGAGTTGGAGAAGAAGCGCAAGCAGATCTTCGGCCACAACATCTTCCAGAACAAGGACATCGCCTTCGAGTCGAGCTACAACCTGCCCACGCCCGACAACTACCGTCTGGGCAGCGGCGACGAGGTGGTCATCGACATCTGGGGCGCCTCGCAGAGCACCGTCCAGCAGACCATCTCGCCCGACGGCATCATCCAGGTGGAGAACATCGGCCCCGTCTATCTGAGCGGGCTCACGGTGAAGCAGGCCAACGCCCGCCTCAAGGAGCAGCTGGGCCGCATCTACTCGGGCATCGGGGGCGGCGAGCCCAACACGTTCATCCGCCTCACCCTGGCCCAGAACCGCAGCATCAGCGTCCACGTGATGGGCGAGGTCGAGAACCCCGGCACCTACGAGCTCTCGTCGTTCGCCACCATCTTCAACGCCCTCTACATGGCCGGTGGCGTCAACGACTACGGCACCCTGCGTGCCGTCAAGGTCTATCGCTCGGGCAAGGAGATAGCGTCGTACGACATCTATGACTTCATCCTCAACGGCCGTACCGGCAAGGACATCCGCCTCGAGGACAACGACGCCGTCGTCGTCGGCGCCTACTCGACGCTGGTCAGCATCGCCGGACAGGTGAAGCGCCCGATGTACTACGAGATGCTCCCTTCAGAGACCGTGAAAAACCTGCTGGACTATGCCGGCGGCTTCACCGGCAACGCCTACCGCAAGGACATCCGCCTGATTCGCGTTGGACAGCGCGAATACGAAATCTACACCCTCGACGCCGCTGAGCAGCAGCGCTTTGTCATCGCCGACGGCGACTCCGTGACCGTCGATTCCATCCAGCCTACCTTCGCCAACCGCGTGGAGGTGCGCGGCGCCGTCTATCGCCCTGGACAGTTCCAGATGGACGGCCGTGTCACCAGCGTCAAGCAGCTCGTGCTGACCGCCGGCGGACTGACCGACGACGCCTACCTGAACCGCGCCGTCCTCAACCGCCGCAATGCCGACGGCACCATGGAGAACCTCTCGGTTGACCTCGGACGCCTGATGGCAGGCGAGGCCTCCGACATCACCCTCCGCAAGAACGACGTGCTCGTCATCCCCACCATCGAGGACATGCGCGAGACGCAGATTGTCACCATCTACGGCGAGGTGGCCTTCCCCGGCTCGTACCACTACCAGGAGAACATGTCCATCGAGGACTTCATCCTGACGGCGGGCGGACTGAAGGAGGCCGCATCGACAGCCAAGGTCGACGTCTCGCGCCGCATCAAGGATTCGCGTGCCACCAGCGTCAGCGACACCATATCGCAGATGTACAGCTTCTCCATCAGCGACGGGCTGGTGGTGTCGGGGCAGTCGGACTTCACCCTCATGCCCTTCGACGAGGTGTATGTCCGCAAAAGCCCCGGCTACTTCGAGCAGGAGAACGTGCGCATCGACGGCGAAGTGCTCTTCAGCGGCACATACGCCCTGACGAAGAAGAACCAGCGCCTGAGCGAGCTGGTCAAGAACGCCGGCGGCCTGACGCCCCAGGCATACATCAAGGGAGCCCGCCTGCAGCGGCAGATGACCGACGAAGAGAAGCTCCGTCTTGAGACCAACGTCGAGATTGCCGTACAGATGGCCGAGAACAAGAAAGACTCCGTCGCCATCCGCCGGCGCATGATGAGCCAGACCGACTATCCCGTGGGCATCGAGCTTGAGAAAGCCCTCAAGAACCCCGGCTCGGACGCCGACCTCGTGCTCCGCGAAGGCGACGTGCTCACCATACCCCAGTTCTCGAACACCGTCAAGGTCAGCGGCGAGGTGATGTACGCCAACACCATCACCTATAAGAAGGGCAAGACGCTGCGCTACTACATCAACCAGGCAGGCGGCTACTCGGGCAACTCGAACCGGTCGAAAGCCTACATCGTCTATATGAACGGCACCACCACCAAGGCCAACAGCTGGGGCAGCCGTCTGGTGCAGCCCGGCTGCGAGATTGTCGTCCCCGAGAAGCCCGAGCGCGAAGGCATGAAGACCGCCGAAATCCTCAGCCTCGGCTCGACGGCAGCATCGCTCGCCACCGTCGTCCTCGCCCTGGTCAACCTCATCGGCAGCAAACAATAAGCGTCGTTTTCAGGGAAGCATCAAAATGGAAGAAACAAAAAAGGAAATGAATACCGGAAAAGATACCACCCCGCTGGACTTCATCGGCATGATGATGCTGTTGTTCAGGAAGTGGAAAGTGTTGTTGAAAGCCTGCTTCATCGGCGGTATCGTCAGCATCATCGTAGCCTTCAGCATCCCCAAGGAGTACACCTCGACCGCTGTGCTCGCTCCGGAGCTGGCCAGCGGTGGGGGCATCAGCAGCAGCTTCGGCTCGCTGGCAGCCATGGCCGGCATCGACCTCGGCGGAATCAGCGGGGGAGAGGATGCCGTCTATCCCGAGCTCTATCCCCAGATTGTCGGGTCGACGCCCTTCCTGACGGAACTCATGGAGCTGCCCGTCACGACGAAGGACGACAAGCTGCAGACCGACCTCTACCACTACCTGCGCTACCATCAGCGCCACCCGTGGTGGAGCGTGGCTATGGAGGCCCCCGTCAAGCTCATCAAGAAGCTGGTGTCGCACAACGTCCCCGACACCATCATGCCCAGCCGCGATGCCGACCCCATGCTGCTCTCGCGCAGCCAGCAGCTGGTGCTGAAGTCGCTCGGCAAGAAGATTGTCACCTCTGTCGATAAGGGCAACAACGTCATCACGCTGGGCGTCACCATGCAGGACCCGCTCATCGCTGCCGTGGTGGCACAGCACGTCTCTGACAACCTCCAGCAGTACGTGGCCGACTACCGTTCGGCCAAGGCCCGCAAGGACCTCGCCTACACCGAGCAGCTGTTCGACGAGGCGCGCGACAAGTACTACGCCGCCCAGAAAGCCTATGCCACCTATGCCGACCAGCATCAGAACATGGTGCTCCTGCAGTATCAGATAGAGCAGGAACGTCTGCAGAACGAGCAGGAGCTGGCCTTCAACGTCTATAACCAGCTGGCCAGCCAGCTTGAGCTCTCGCGTGCCAAGGTAGCCGAGAGCACACCCGTCTGTGTGGTCATGCAGCCCCCTTACACCCCCTTCAAGGCATCCTCGCCCAGGAAGATGATGATGGGCATACTCTACGTCTTTCTCGCCTTCTTCGGCACGGCAGCATGGATTATCCTCCGCGAAATCATCCGCGGCAGAAAGGAAAACCAACGGTGATTTACGATTAATCGTAAATATAAAAGTTGCTATACCTCGTCGGCATATTGTTGGAAGTTGCCGTTCTGTTTTATCTTGAACGGAAGGCGTGGGGTACAATCCTTACCCCGCTCAACATCCTGATGCTTCCCTATGTTGCCGTTCTGCTCATCTCTGTCGGCATGGCCGGGCACGACGGCTTTGTCGAGTTCTACTATCCCAGCATTCTGCTTTGGAACGTTGGCCTGCTGCTCTTTGCGCTGCCCAGCTTCCTGCTGGCCGGCTATGCCGGAAAACACCATTACGACATCCGCACCACCGCCATTACCGACGACGCGATACCCCGTGTCTTCGTGGCCATCGGCATCGTCCTTGTCCTCATGATGTCCTACCGTCTCTTGGGCACCATCCGCAGCTCGAAGTTCCTGATTGGCTCCGACGAGTTTGCCGAGGAGTTTGTCGGCTTCGGCTTCTGGGGACATCTGAAGCACTTCTGCAGCGTCATGCTGATGCTCTTCATCTACTATCTCGACCGCCGTCGCCGCTGGCTCTGGCTGTTCATCATCCCGCTGATGCTTGTCAGCTTCATCAACATGGTGAAGGGCGCCATCATCATCCCCCCTGTGGTGGGCGTCATGCTGCGCATCGCCTCCGGCAAGACGAAGGTGACGCCGCGTCTGATGCTCTGGGTGGCGCTCAGCGCTGTGGCCGTCTTCTTCATCACGTTCGGCGCAGCGGTGGTGATTGTCAACGACATCGCCATGAACGGCGGCGTGGCCGAATGGATCATGCAGCGTTTCGTCCACTACTTCTCCTCGGGCACGCTGGGGCTGAGCATGGACATGCAGCTCGGCGTCCCCGACCGCGGACCGTTCACCGTCATCTGGACACCCTTCATCAACATCCTCAACCAGCTGACCGGCGACGGCGAAGTGCTCTCGCCTGTCAACCCCACGTTCCACTTCACCGGCATCAGCCTCACCAACGTCCGCACCTTCTTCGGCACCCTTTTCATCTATACCAATCCCGTACAGTTTGCCCTCTACACCGTCGGGCTGAGCGCCGTCTGCTATACCCTCAAGATGCTGTCCGTGCGCTTGCGTAACCTGTTCGTAAACACCTTTTATTATTATTACTGCGCGCTGCTGGCCATGGGATGGTTCGAGTTCTACTTCTTCCACCTCGATGTCATCGAGACGCCCGTGATGATTATGCTCCTCTGCGTGCTGGCAAAAGTGGCCACGACAGGAGTGGGGCAGACGGTACTTGCCGTCCGCAGCCCGCAAGAGGGGTAACCATTAAATTTGCATTATCTCTCGCCTTGCACTATCTTTAATCCTCCTTCGGAGGCTTTTAGATAGGGGTCGCCTCGGAACGTTCGGAGCAGCGAGCGCAAAGCAAACTTGTTTGCTCTGCCGAGTCGCGACGGACGAAAACGCAGTTAAAAACTCAAATAAATTTGGTTTTTCGCTCGGCTCACCCTATCTTTGCAGGAATTTTCATATTGTGGCTGAAAAGTATGACAGTCGTTGTGTTGATAAACTGGAATGGTGCCGACGACACCCTCGCTTGCTTGCGCTCGCTAGGGGTGGCTGAGGGCGATTTCCGCGTCGTCGTGGCTGACAATGGCAGCTCGGACGACAGCGTGGAGCGCATACGGTCGTTCCTCGCCTCGGACGAATGGACGACGACGTCGGCACACCCCGCCGAGGTGCTCCCCCTGGGACATAACTGGGGCTTTGCCATCGGCAACAACAAGGCGATTGCTTACGCCCGTCGCTACCAGCCGGACAGCTACATGCTGCTCAACAACGACACCGAGGTGGAGCCTGACTTCATGGCGAAACTCCATGCTTACCGCGCGGCTAATCCCGACGTGAAGGTGGTGGGGCCGCTCATCTGCTATTGGGCGGAAAAGAACCGCATCTGGTCGTGCGGGGGACGGCTGACCTTCGGCACTCGTAAGGGCTTCTTCCGAAACCAGACGACGGCTGAGACGGAACGTACGCCGCTGACGGTGACCTTCATATCGGGCTGCGCGCTGCTGGCCGATGCCTCGCTGGTGGACGACGAGGGACGGCTGCTCACCGAACGGTTCTTCTTCGGCGAAGAGGACTATGAGTTTGCCCACCGTATGCGCAGGGCAGGGGAGCGGATGGCCATCGTGCGCGACGCCGTCATCTACCATAAGGTGGCATCGGCAGCCCGGCGTATGTCGGGCGGCAGGCTCGGACGCGACTATATGTACTATCTGGGACGTCTCATCGTAGCCCGGCTCTACTACAGCCCGCTGCCCTTCTGGGTGATACGCTGTCTCAGCATGCCCGGGTGCCTGAGGTTCTTCAAGGCCGACGGCCTGTCGGCGCGCGAGGCGTGGCGTCTGGTGAGACGCCTGATGCACGAAGCCCGCACCAAAGAGGGTATCTCGTACGATGACTTCCTTACATACAGTAGACTGGCACAGAGATGAGCAAGAACCGTAGGCAGGTAATGATGCTTTACGCAGCCACGTTCATGGGGGCTGTGCTGAACTTCGTGGCGTCGAAGGTCAATACCGATGTGCTGGACACGGTGTCGTATGGCAACGTGCGTTACGTGATGAACATCATCCAGCTGCTGTCGTGGGTGGTGCTGTTCGGCTGGTACATGTCCGGCAGCCGTCTGCTGGCCCTTTCGAACGACCGTGCCCGCAGCGCCCGCATCCGCGGCATGCTCATCGGCTGTCTGGGCCTGTCGGCAACGTTGCTGCTGATAGGGACGGCGGCAGCGGGTCTGCTGCATGGCGCTAAGCCCGAGCTGCGCGCGCTGTTCTTCTGCTCGCTGCCCGTCTGCTTCTATCCGCTGCTGACGAACTATATGAACACCACGGCGCAGGGCGACAACCACATAGGCCGTCTGGCTATGGCGCGGATGCTGCCTGTGCTCTGTTTCATCCCCGTGGCCCTGCTGGTCTATCGCCGTTGGGGTGCCGACAGCCGCACCGTGCTCTGGCTCCATTGGGGCATCTGCTCGGCTGTGCTGGTGGCCATCGTCGCCTCCACACGTCCTTCGTTCCGGAACCTGAGACCCCTCTATGCCGACCTGCGGCAGGAGAACCGCTCCTACGGCATCCACCTCTATCTGGGCTCGCTGGCCATGGTGGCCACCAACTACCTGTCCGGCGTCACCCTCGGCATCTTCAACGACAACAATGCCGAGGTGGGCTTTTTCACGCTGGCGCTGTCGCTTGCCCAGCCCATATCGTACCTGCCGGGCATCGTCGGCACGACGTTCTTCAAGCAGTTCGTCCACGAGCCGTGCATCCCGCGGCGCGTGATGCTGGTAACGCTGGGCATCACCGTGCTGACGTGCGTCGGCTTTGTGGTGCTGATAGGCCCCGTCGTCAGCCTCTACAACGCCGAGTACCGCGTCGTCGCCCCCTATGCGGCATGGCTGGCCCTGGGCTTCAGCGTACACGGCATCGGCGATATGGTGAACCGCTTCCTGGGCTCGCACGGGCAGGGGAGGAGCATCCGCGACAGCAGCTTTGCCTGTGGCGCGGTGAAGATTGTCGGCTCGGTGCTGCTGGTGTGGCTCTGGAACATCGAAGGCGCCATCCTGACCGCCGTCCTCAGTTCGACGGTCTATGCCGTGACGCTCTACCTGAAATACCTGAGGTTTGTGCGGACAGCCAGCCCGACGCCCGACGGAGAAATTGCAAATGACCAAAACGTAAATCAATGAGAGATTTATTTTTCATAGGAGCCCTAGACTATCCGAATGTGGCGCAGGCAGGCGATGCGGTGAAGAACCGCTATCTGCTCTCGTTCTTCCAGTCGAAGCTGCAGCGCGTGGACTATGTCGATACGCAGCGCTGGAAGAAAAACCCGCTGATACTCTGCCGTGTGCTCGCCCTGCTCCTCTTCCGCCGCTACGCGAACATCGTCATCTCCACGTCGAACGTCAGCGCCTACCGCCTCGTCCGCCTCACGACGTCGCTGCCCCTCAGAAGCCGCATCTACTACTTCATGATTGGCGGCTACACACCGGTGAAAATCAAGCAGGGCATCTACAAGGCAGCACCTTTCCGCCGGCTGGAGCGGATTATCGTCGAGGCCGACAGGGTAGCCGAGCTCTACCACGAGGTGGGGCTCGACAACACGCTGCGCCTCTATAATTTCAAGGCTGTCCGCTATGTCCCCAACCTCTCGGTGCCCCCTCACAGCGGACGCGTCGTGCGCTTTGTGTTCCTCTCGCGCCTGACCGAGCTGAAGGGCATCTTCCACATCCTCGAGTCGGCACGTCAGCTGAACGAGCGGGGACTTCAGGGGCGCTACGAGATTGACTTCTACGGCCGTGTGGACGCCGAGGTGAAAGAGCGCTTCCTGCCGGCGTGCGAGGCGCTGCCCGGCGTGCGCTATCGTGGCTTCCTGCCCCTCGACGATGCCGAGGGCTACAGGCAGCTGTCGTCGTACGACGCCATGCTGTTCCCCACCATGCACCCCACCGAGGGTTTCCCCGGCGTGATAGCCGATGCCGCTATGGCCGCCCTGCCCGTGATAGCCTCCAACTGGAGCTATGCCGAGGAGATTATCGGCAACGGACGGTGCGGACTGCTCTTCCCCGTGGGCGACAACGACGCCCTGACGGACATCATGCAACACGTCATCGACGACCCCTCCATCCTCAAACCCATGAGGAAGACGGCCCTCGAACACGCACGCCTATACGATGTGAACGCCGTCCTCAACGACGAACTGCTGCAGAAACTCGGCATATATTCTAATTAAGAACTTTTGCTAGTTAAGAATTAAGAGTTAAGAGTTAAGAAAAAATGTTTTGCGCTCGAACTACTTTTTTTCACTACGAATTTTACGAATTATACGAATTCTTGGAGCAGCGAGAGCAGAGTCAAACTTGTTTGGGCTATGCCGAGTCGCGACAAGAATAAACGAAGTTAATTATTTTTTGTGGCGATGGCTTCGCACGCCGAATGACAAGAGGGCGCATTATTTTGTGAAATTTTGAGATAAATATTGAATAATTTCTGCCTCGAAGAGGCACTCTGAAAATGAAGAAACTGATGAAACGAATCGCTGCTGCCGTAGGACGGAGATGGCCTGTCCTGCTGGTGCGCATACGCTACCTGCTGCGATTCCATAAACCCATAAACCTGAAACACCCCTCGGACCTCAACGAGAAGATTCAGTACCTCTCCCTCTATACCGACACCTCCGCCTGGACACAGCTGACCGACAAGTACGGCGTCCGGGCATACGTCGAAGAGCGCGGGCTGGGACATATCCTCAACACCCTCTACGGCGTGTGGGACTCGGCAGACGACATAGACTTCTCGGCGCTGCCCGAGCAGTTCGTCCTGAAGGCCACGCACGGCTCGGGCGACGGCATCATCGTGCGCGACAAGAGCCTGCTCGACACCGACCACGTGCGCGACGTCTTCCGCCACACCCTCAGCGAGACATACGGCCTGGCCGAGGGCAACCTCCACTACTCGCGCATCCGGCCGCGCGTCATCGCCGAGGCCCTCCTGGTCAACGACGCGTGGTCCAGCCGCTACTCCTCATCCCTCATCGACTATAAGTTCTGGTGCTTCAACGGCAAGGCACACTACATCCTCACCTGCACCAACCGCAAGGGAGCCAACAAGTCCGAACTGCTCACCTACGACACGGCGTGGAACCCCCATCCCGAGTACGGCCTCTACAACGACCATTACCTCGAAGGCAGCCCCATACCCCCGCCACCCCGTCTCGACGACATGATACACATTGCCGAGACCCTCGCAGCACCCTTCCCCCTCGTACGCGTCGACCTCTACAACACCGGCGGACGCATCGTCTTCGGCGAGATGACCTTCACCTCGCTCGGCGGATTCATGAACTACTACACCCCCTCGTTTCTTCAGAAAGCAGGCTCGCTCGTTACATTACCGTGAAAAAATTTGGCAGTTCGCATTTTTGTCACTACCTTCGCGCCGAATTTTGAAAAACGGAGATGCAAAAGCCTACTGAAGACCTGGTTTCAGTCATCATGCCCACCTACAACGAGAGTTGTCTTTTGGCGGACAGCATTCGCAGTATCCTGGCCCAGACCTATCAGAACATCGAGCTCCTGATTACCGACGATGCCTCGTCGAACGGCGAGGTGCGCGACATGCTGCTTCAGTTCCAGCAGGCCGACAGCCGCGTGCGCCTCTTCTTCCTCGACACCAACTACGGTCCCGGGCTGGCACGCAACATCTCCATCCAGCAGGCCCGCGGGCGGTTCATCGCCTTCTGCGACAGCGACGACTGCTGGATGCCCGACAAGGTGGAGCGGCAGGTAGCCTTCATGAAGCAACACGACTGCGTCCTCAGCTACACCACCTACCTGCAGCGCATCCCCGAGGGCAAGGTGGTGGGCATCGTCCGCTGTCCCAAGACCCTCACGTTCCGCCAGCTCAAGCACGACAACAAGATCGGCTGCTCGACCGCCATGTACGACACCGCGAAGTACGGCAAGTTCTTCATGCCCACCATCCGGCGCCGTCAGGACTGGGCACTCTTTCTCAGTATCCTCCAGAAGAGCGGCAAGGCATACGGCCTTCAGGAGCCGCTGACCTACTACTGCCTGCGCCGCGGCTCCGTCTCGAGGGCAAAGCGCTTCTCGCTCATCCACTACAACGCCTCGGTCTATCAGCAGCTCTTCGGCTATTCGAAGCTGAAGTCCTACCTCTATCTGTTCTTCATCTTCATGCCCACCTATTTCACCAAGCGGGCAAAGATATGGCTCGACAGCCGTAAGTACAGGAAACCGTAAAAGCCTCTTCGTCTTTTATAACGCCGAGATATGAAACGTCCCGACTGGTTAGAAAAAGAACACCTTCGTTCTGTCATCTTCGATGTCGATACGCCCGCAGGCCGACGTTTTGACATCATACTGATCATCGCCATTGCTGTCAGCCTGGTTATCCTCTTCTTCGAGAGTAACCCCTCGCTGCCCTCATGGCTGAAGCTCTCCCTCGGCGTACTTGAAGGCGTGCTCACCGTGCTGTTCACGGTCGAGTACATTGCTCGTCTCTACTGCGCCGAGGACCGCCGGGCCTATGCCCTCAGCGGCTGGGGCATCATCGACCTGCTGGCCGTGCTGCCTCCGTACCTCACCTTCTTCCTCCCCGGTGCGCGTTATCTGCTCATCCTCAGAAGCATCCGTTTCATCCGCATCTTCCGCATCTTCCGCCTCTTCTCATTCCTGAACGAAGGCGAGCTGCTTCTCAAGGCCATCGGGCGCAGTTTCCACAAGATTGCCGTCTATTTTCTCTTTGTGTTCGTGCTCGTCATCTGCCTCGGCACGCTCATGTTCATCATCGAGAGCGGGCAGCCCGACAGCGACTTCCGCGACATTGGCACCAGCATCTACTGGGCCATCACCACCCTCAGCACCGTAGGCTATGGCGACATCACCCCCTGCACGCCCGTCGGCCGGCTGCTCTCCTCGTTCATCATGCTGTTGGGCTACACGCTCATTGCCGTTCCCGGAGGCATTGTCACCGTTTCGTTCATCAATACCACCGACGAGCCGGTGCGCAACGGCCGCTGCCCGCGCTGTGATGCCAAAGTGCGCAAGGGCGACAAGTACTGCTCCCAATGCGGCGAGAAGTTATAAGGGCATATCAGAAACAGGGGCTGATTCAGCCTTTCATTTGTCCTTTCTTTGGTGATTTCTTTTATTCTTGGCATTCAATTTCTTATTTCTGCCCCGATGCTGCTTCTTTCCTTGTAACACAATTGTGTTTTAATTAAAACCCGATTGTGTTCTAAATAAAACACAGCTGCGTTCTAAATAAAACACAATTGTGTTTTAAGAAGTTTTGCTTGCATTGGCAAGCTTTTCGTCATAGTCCACGAGGACACACCGAATTACGGACAAACTACAAAGCCCTACCTCTGGGATGACAGCCTTTTTTACTCGGGTGACAGGATGTAAACGCCTGACAATTTGCCTAAAAAGCTGCCTTGCAAAGGGCCAAACCAAGTGTGACGCACTTTTTTGCGTCACGCCCTCCGTCACACTCTGCGTCACACCCTACAGCACTGTTACTCTAATTGTTATACAAACTGTGACGCACGCGACGCAGAAAATAAACTTTTTTTGTGGGGGGAAGAGCTAAACTGTTGGAAATACCGTTTTTCCTATAACACTAGAAAAAAAGAACAAGCCGTGTTTGTCCTTTAATCTGCGTTCAGTTATTCCTTTGTGAATCTGTAAACCGCCCATGTGGGCAGGAGCACCAATAGTATTAGCACTACCTCTGTGAGCGCGTATGAGCCGAAAAGGTCAACCAATGTCTGGAATTTCAGAACGACGTCAACCAGAAGGACTAAAAGGGCGAACCAGCAGAGGAAGAACAGGGCTGCATGCTTGATTTTGCGTTTCTTCAGTTTCATTTTTCGGGTGATTTTCGGGGGGGGTAGTATTTCCGTAGCGTGAGGCGGGTCTCGGCGTTGTCGAGGGTCATGTTGCTGCGGGTCATGCGGAGGGCGAACGACGCGGGCTGGGCGTGGATGCCGAAGGCCTTGAGGTGGTCGGCAGGAGCAGGGGTGGTCTCCTGCGGGTTCGTGTAGTGATAGACATAGAAGGTGCTGAAGTCCTACCTCTATCTGTTCCTCATCTTCATGCCCACCTATTTCACCAAGCGGGCAAAGATATGGCTCGACAGCCGTAAGTACAGGAAATAGAAAAGTTTTCCTGGGAGAACATCCCCGTTCACTTGTTGTTTGCCGACAGAATCAGGACAAACAATCCGGCCGTTTTGTTTCCACCTTGAAAAGAGGAGTTTGTTTTTTTGAACTTCTTTTGGAAGAATAAAAAAAACGCCGTACTTTTGTCGCAGATAATTGATTGCAATGAAAGTAACCCCGAGTCGTCTTGCTACGATGTTGAAAAGGGAGCCACAAACGGCTCCCTTTTCTTGGCACAACGGGGAGCATCCGCGAAATATTCCGCGAAATATTCCTCCTGTGCCCCCCTTTTTTCCCATTTTTCTGTAATGTTTGCAGGCTTGGACGTGTATATAAGGGTAGAAAACTGCGAAAAATCATGCAGACTGACGATATAAAGAAAATCCAACAAACGTTGAGTGCGGCACGAAAGGGCGACGCCAACGCTGCCGGCGCTCTTGTCCAACGGTACGCCGCGACGGTGTTCCGCCTAATCGTGCACATGGGCATATCCGCCCCCGACGCAGAGGAACTGACGCAAGACGCTCTCCTTCGGGCATGGGAGCATATAGCCGACTATGACCCGCGGCGGGCGTCGTTTCAGACATGGCTCTGCCACATTGCCTACCATCTGGCGCTTAACCACCTTCGCCGTCCCGTTCTCGTCACCCTCTCCCTCGACGACGATGCGGCTCCGTCGCTTGATGCCGTCGAAGCAAAGGATATGACGGAGCTTTTTCAGCACCCCGACGACGAGCGGACGGAATGGCTCTGCCAAGCGTTGGAGCAGCTGACGGTTGAAGAGCAGACCCTCGTCACGCTCTTCTACTACGACGACCTTCCCCTCAGTGACATCAGCTATATCGTCGGCCTCACGTCGGGAGCCGTTGCCGTACGGCTGCACCGTATTCGCCAAAAACTCTATCACCTTATCAAAAAAATACAAGAAAAATGAAAAACAAGTCCACTAAAGAAACTGACGAGCTGCGTCGTGCTGACGTTAACCTGCGTGCCGCCCTGCACCGACGCCATGCTCGGGTGCCCGAACTGCCTGCCGACTTCACGGAGCGGCTGAAGGAAAAGATGTTCTCTCCTGAAGGAGCCCAGCCGTTGCAGAAGTCCGGACGTATTCATCTCTCCCTTCTTTCCAGAAAAAGAGTGGCGGCCATCTTCCTCGGCTTCGTGCTTATCAGCGGCATCACCTTCGCCACCATCCGGCATTTCAATGCAAGCACACGCGCAGCCCACTCCACCCAGACAGAGTCGCAACCCGTCGCAGCGTCGGACGCTGGTGCAGGCGTTGTAAAATTTCGCGATACACCCCTTGACAGCATCCTGTCCGTCGTAGCCCTGTCGTACGGCCGTGCAGTTTGCTTCCACACCGCTGGAGCCAGTTCGCTGCGTTTTACCATCGCATGGAATCCAGATTCTCCACTGGCGGTTTTTCTTGCTGATGTGAACGAGTTTGAAGGACTGTGCCTCACTGACAAGCGCGACACCCTGTTTGTTGATTCTGTTAATCTGGAGGAAAACGAAAAATGAAACGCGCCGTCATCACCTTGCTCTTACTCTATTCATTCCTATTCATTTCCGCCCAGCGCATTACGCACACGTTCAGGGAACAGTCGCTTGCCGAGGTGCTTGAAACGCTCAATAGCGAGCAGACGGAATACACCATCTCCTTTATTCACAACGATCTGGAGCACCTGCGGGTTTCAGCGAAAGTCAATGCCTCGTCGCTGCCCGAGGCTGTGCAGACCATTTGCAAGGGCCAGCCCGTCAGGATTAAGGCACGCGACAAGCAACTGTTTGTCCAATATAAGAAGAAAGAGGACAGGAACAGGCAGGAGAAGTATATACTGATGGGAAAGGTCTATGATTTCAAACAGCATGTTGACTTGCCCGGAGCCACCGTGCAACTGTTGGATAAGGACAGCACTGTCATTAACCAGACCGAAGCCCTCGTCCACTGGACTAGCGGTGACGAGAGCGGCGAGCGGGCAGAATACCGCTTCGTCGTTCCCAAGCAGGAGACCACCTACATCCTGCGTGCCACCTACATGGGCTACAAGCCCGCCTACATGACCGTGACGCTGGGCAACCTGAAGAAGCGCGACTTCGGACGCGAACTGCCACCCATCCTCATGCGCGAGGACTTGAAGGTACTGAAACAGGTTACTGTCTCGGCCACAAAGGTACAGTTCTACTGGCGGGGCGACACAATTGTCTATAATGCCGACGCCTTCGTGCTCGCCGAGGGCTCCATGCTCGATGCTCTGATAGCCCAGCTGCCCGGCGTGGAAATCAAGGAGAACGGCGACATCTACCACAACGGCAAGCTGGTGCGCAACCTCATGCTCAATGGCAAGGACTTCTTCCGCAACGACCGCAAGGCCATGCTTGACAATCTGCCCGCCTACACCGTCAAGCAGGTGGAGGTCTATTACAAGCTGGGCGAGCGCAGCGAGTTTCTGGGCTACGAACTGCCGAACGATAAGGAGTATGTCATGGACGTGAAGCTGAAGAAGGAATACTCCATCGGCTGGGTCGGCAATGCGGAAGCGGGCATCGGACTGGCCGACGCCAGATACACGGGCAGCAACCCCTACCTCGGCCGCCTGTTCGCCATGCGCTTCACCGAACATTCGCGTCTGGCCGTCTATGCCAACGCCAACAACCTCAACGACAACCGAAAGCCGGGAAAAACCGACACGTGGACTCCCTCGAACATCAAAGAAGGGACACGCACGGAACAACTGGCCGGATTGGACTACAACGTTGACGACCGTAGCCGTAAATGGAATGTCGATGGCGAGGCCAAGTTCTCCCACTCGCTGCTCGCAGATGGGCGCAGCACCCTCCGCACGAACTTCCTCCCCACGGGCAACACCGTCGAGCGTATCGCGAACAACAGCCACGATGGCAATCTCACGTTCTCTACCAGCCACCACTTGAAATACACCTTCGACCTGCCGCGCGGAGTCGTCAGCTCGGTCATGTTGAATGTGAAGCCCAACGTCAGCTACCGTCGCTACGACACCTCGTCCGCCATGACAAGCGAAGCTTACGGCGACACGCTCATCAACCGCTACACAACCGCCGGACTGTCGCAGGGCGAGGAGTGGAAAACGCAGGCATCGGTTAGCTCCGTCATCCAGCTTAGGGACAACACATCGGACGCCTGGGAAGTGTATGCCGACGTCAGATACCGTTCCCTCCGCGACGACACCTTCAACCGCTACGCGCTTTACATGCGTGACCAGGCGAACCCCTCACAAACCGCCGAGCAGTACTTCCGTGGCCATCCCGACCGCAATTGCTCGGCCGTGGGGAACGTCACTTACAACCGCTTGCTGAGCGAGGGAATACACGTCAGCGTGATGTACAGCCTCAAGCACGCCACCGCCGAGCGCGACAACCATCTCTACCGCCTCGACCGCCTAAACGGCTACGAGCAGGGCCGGCTGGGCTGGCTGCCCTCTGTGGCCGACTACGAACTGGGCATCGACGCCCGCAACAGTTACGACAGCCGCAGCGCCCACACCGAGCAAAGTCTCACCCCCGACTTCTACCTGTGGCGCGAAACTGGTGTAGGGCGTTTCTGGCTTCAGGCACGCTTCCCCGTCACGCTCCATCGGCGAACCCTCGACTACCGGCGCGGAGCCATCGACACCACGCTCACAAAACGCGACCTGCAAGTGGGCATCTACAACACCTTCCTCGAATGGAAGAGCAAGAACGAGAAGCACGAAATCCAGACGCAGTACGGCTATAACCCCTCGCTCACCGACCTGCTCTACTCCGTCGATATGCGCGACGACACCGACCCGCTCAACATCCGCGAGGCGGGCAGCAACCTCAGAAACAGCGTCCGCCACTGGGGCTACCTCTACTACAACTACAGCCCGAAGAAAGGCATCCGCCACAGCATCGGCTTCAACGGCGAAGCGATGCAGGACGCCGTCAGCATGGGCTACACCTACGACACCCGCACAGGCGTACGCACCTTCAGGCCTTACAACGTCAACGGTAACTGGAACATCAGCCCCCTCTATTTCTTCAACGTCACCTTCGAGAATAAGAACAAACTGAACGTCGGTACAGCGACGTACGGCAATCTGGCACAGAACGTCGATCTCATCGGCGCCGCTGGCGCGCAGCCGGCCGAAAGCCGCGTCCTGACGCGAGGCTTCAGCGAACAGCTCCGCATCATCTACACCTTTGGCCAGAACAGCATCAGGCTGAACACCAACGGCGACTGGCGGCGCATCACAAGCCCACGGACCGACTTCACCAACCTCAGTATCTGGAACTACGACTACGGCATCGCCGGCAACTTCCAGCCCCTCGCCAGCCTCCAACTCAGTACAGACTTCACCGTCTATAGCCGTCGCGGATGGAGCGACCCGAACGCCAACACCGACGACCTCATCTGGAACGCGCGCCTCACCTACACGCTCATGAAGGGCAACCTGCTGCTGATGCTCGACGGCTTCGACCTGCTCGGACGTCTCTCCAACATCACCTACACCGTCAATGGCCAGGGACGCACCGAAGTGCGCCGCAATGTCCTCCCACGCTACACGCTCTTTCACATCCAGTACCGCTTTAATAAACAGCCGAGCAAAAGAAGATAAGCCCGTCGCCACGCAGGACAACGAATGAAAGGCGTTTGACTTCGTCGTAGAGTCATCGCGATGGTTCTATAGTGTCATCGCGATGACTCTTTCTTTCTCAAATGGAAAAGAATGATAGCCGTTGATTCTCGGTTTTTTTTCCGAACGGATGTGGGGTTATTCCTTTGTGAATCTGTAAACTGCCCATGTGGGCAGGAGCACCAGCAGTATTAGCACTACCTCTGTGAGCGCGTACGAGCCGAAAAGGTCAACCACTGTCTGGAATTTCAGAACGACGTCAACCAGAACGACTAAAAGGGCGAACCAGCAGAGGAAGAACAGGGCTGCATGCTTGATTTTGCGTTTCTTCAGTTTCATTTTTCGGGTGATTTTCGGGAGGGCGGGTTAGTATTTCCGCAGCGTGAGGCGGGTTAGTATTTCCGTAGCGTGAGGCGGGTCTCGGCGTTGTCGAGGGTCATGCTGCTGCGGGTCATGCGGAGGGCGAACGACGCGGGCTGGGCGTGGATGCCGAAGGCCTTGAGGTGGTCGGCGGGAGCAGGGGTGGTCTCCTGCGGGTTCGTGTAGTGATAGACGTAGAAGGTGCTGAAACGGAGCGAGTCGCCCTGCTGGGTGAACGAGCCGATGTACTCGTAGCCCAGGAAGCCCGTGTTGTGGTCGTCGGTGAGGTAGGAGAGCTTGGCCAGCTCGCACTCGAAGCTGATGTAGAGCCGTCCCTCGGGGTTTGTGGCGGTTCGCGTGGCCTTGTCTTCGACGGAGGTCACCTGCCAGAACCCGTCGAGGGCGGAGTAGCGCACGTTCTTCTCGCACGACGCGGTCAGGAGAAGCAGGAGGAATAGGGGGATACTTCTTTTTAATGAAGAATGAAAAATGAAGCAAATCTTGGAGCAGCGAGAGCAGAACGAAGCTTGCTTCGGTTTTGCCGAGTCGCGACAAGATTCAACGGTAGTTAATGAAGAATAAATAGCCTTGTCAGCGGAAGAACAAGCAGAGGAAAGGGTATGCGATTTGCGGGACATTTTATTTTTCATTTTTCATTTTTCATTTTTCATTCAAAGCGAATCTCTTCATGATGCCAATTTCCACGCCGACGTTGTTGCCCAGGCGTGGGCTGCGGTCGAGGGCGAGGGCTGCCGTGCCTTGCCAGCCGCTCCACCTGCGGGGTGTCCACGTCAGCTCGGCCAGGGTGCTGAATGTGTTCTGCGGGTCGGGCAGCGGGTCCATGTAGGAGCCCCACGAGCGGACGAACGTGCCCAGCAGCCTGTAGCTCAACGTCGTCGTCGGGTCGCCCGAGATGCCGAGGTGTAGGGCGCGCAGGCGCGTGTCGGTATTGATGAGGGTGTGGTCGGCGTTGTAGAGCGGGCTGTAGAGCAGGGGAGAGCCTGCCGTGAGGCCGTGGTGCTGGTACGAGGGGTAGCTGCTGTTGTAGTAGTAGCAGGCGAAGCCGTGGATGCTGGCAGGGAGCGTGGGCGTGGAGCTGTGGTGGATGGGGCCGCATTGGTCGCGCGTGGTGTTGTATTCCACCACGACGGAGCTGACGATGGGGTTGCGCGGCAGGGAGAGCTCCAGCCCGTAGAGCCCGTCGAACCAGGGATAGGCTATCCACACGTGGGGCTGTCCTGCCATGTCGCGCGTCTTGTTCCAGGGCGTCATGCCCGTGCGTCCGTCGAAATAGTGCTCGTAGTAGGCGCGCAGTTGCCATTCCGTGGCCTCATAGTTGAGGGCCGCGTGGATGCTGCCGAAGTGGTTTCCTGCGGCGTTGCTCTGGTCGGAGACGGTGGAGCCGTCACCCCCGCTCAGCGGGATGAGCGCCTTCAGGAAGTCGGCCGGACGACGGGGGTTGGCAAAGAGCCGTTTGTCGTCGGCGGACGGGTTGAGGCGTATGTCGTGTTCCCAGAGCTCCCCGCCAAACTGGCAGTTCATCTCAACCCCTATCTCCAACGAGAGGGGGTTGACGTCGCGTTTTCCTACGCGGAGAAAGGCGCTTTTCTCGTGGAAGAGTGCGCCCTGGGTGTAGAGGGCATAGCGTGCGGGGACGACGAACCGGCGCTGGAAGGCATCGTCGGTGGTCCGTCCGTAGCTGACGAAGCCCTTGACGCTGAGCCAGTCGTGGAAGACGAACGGCACGGGGGTATAGTCGTAGATGCCGAAGCGTACCTGGGGGATGGGGCGTGCGTTGCCGCTCCACGTCATGCCGCCTGTCGAGAGCCGGGCGTTCTTGCCCTGCGCGGCGTGTTCGCGGCTGCCCACCGTCAGCTGCCAGCAGTTGTAGCGTAGGCCTGCGTAGAGCTGCTGAAGGACGAACTGCGTGCCTCCCCATCCGGAGGCTTCGTTCCCTATACCTATATTATATATATCGTTGAGCGTCCCGAATGCCGCGTCGATGCCGCACTCCCAGTCGAAGCCCTGAGCGTTCCGATAGGGTCGGACGGCCGAGGTGCGCAGATAGGCGCTGTTGGGTTCGAGCGACGTCAGTCCGTGGCGGTTGGCCGTCAGCCAGAAGGGGGCGAAGCGGCCTGTGCCCACCGTGGTGTTGGCACCCACGTCGAACGTCCAGTCCCCATCGTCCGCTTGCAGCAACGAAGAGGAGAGTGCGATGAGAAGACTGAAGAGGAACAAAAATTTTTTCATGGGAGAAACGTTTTAGGGGTTGATATAGGAGGAATCCGCCTGAAAAAAAGCGTCTTTCTTAATTATCAATTGTCAATTACCAATTATCAATTAATAAACATCCCCGCTCCCTGACGGATGATCTCCGCTTCGCCCGTGGTGCAGTCGACGATGGTTGACGGCACGGTACCGCCCGTACCTCCGTCGATGACGAGGTCCACCAGATGTCCGAAGCGCTCCTCAATCAGTTCCGGTTCGGTGAAGAAGCCGATGTCGTCGTCCTCGTCGTAGGGCAGGGTGGTAGAGAGCAGGGGTGCCTCAATCTGGCTGCAGATGGCTGTGGCGATGGCGTTGTCGGGGATGCGGATGCCCACCTCCTTGCGGTTGCGGAAGATCTTGGGCAGCCGGCTGCCCGCAGGCAGGATGAAGGTGAACGGCCCGGGCAGGTTGCGCCGCATCAGCTTGAACGAGGCGTTGTCCACCTTGACGTATTCGCTGATGGTGCTCATGTCGGGGAAGACGACGGAGAAGCGGTGCTTGCGCGGGTCGAGCCCCTTGATGGTGCAGATGCGTTCGATGGCGCGCTCCTTCAGCGCGTGGCACCCGATGGCATACGTCGTGTCCGTAGGGTAGATGATGATGCCCCCGTCGTTCAGCAGCTCCGCCAGCTCCTCCATCACCCGAGGGCTGTTGTCCTTTTCAAATAGTTTCTGTAACATGGTAATCACTTTTTCGATGGGCAAAGATAGTGCAAAAAAAGCGATTCAGCGAGGGCAAAGAGAAATTTTTTTAAGGTTGTCCGCAATGATACCCCCAATCACCCGCGTTTTTTGTCGTGCCACGCCATTCAAGCACGTCCTTCGTTGAAATGCGACAGAAATGACGCAGTTCCGTCCATTTTGTCAGTCGTCGGAGGCGGGAAGGCCGCTGGCATGGTTTTCGCAGGGTGCGGAGTGCAATTGAACGTTGATTATTAACAATTAAAACTATTATAAAATGGACAACTACAACATCAATCCAAACGAGAAGAACGCGTTTCTGAACCGTTTCGGCATCAACCTGAACGAGGCGGCGAAGAACGGCAAGCTCGACCCGGTCATCGGACGTGACGAGGAGATCCGGCGCATCCTGCAGATCCTTTCCCGCAGGACGAAGAACAACCCCATCCTCATCGGCGAGCCGGGTACGGGCAAGACGGCCATCGTGGAGGGGCTGGCGCAGCGCATCGTGCGCGGCGACGTCCCCGAGAACCTGCGCCGCAAACAGGTCTATAGCCTCGACATGGGCGCGCTGGTGGCAGGCGCCAAGTACAAGGGTGAGTTCGAGGAGCGTCTGAAGGGTGTCATCAACGACGTCATCAAGTCCGACGGCGAGGTCATCCTCTTCATCGACGAAATCCACACGCTGGTGGGTGCCGGCGGAGGCGAGGGGGCTATGGATGCCGCCAACATCCTGAAGCCTGCCCTGGCACGTGGCGACCTGCGCAGCATCGGCGCTACGACGCTCGACGAGTACCAGAAGTACTTCGAGAAGGACAAGGCGCTGGAGCGACGCTTCCAGAGCGTGATGGTCGATGAGCCCGACGTGGCGTCGAGCATCTCCATCCTGCGTGGACTGAAGGAGCGCTACGAGGCTCACCACAAGGTGCGTATCAAGGACGAGGCGGTGGTGGCTGCCGTGGAGCTGTCGAACCGCTACATCACCGAGCGCTTCCTGCCCGACAAGGCCATCGACCTGATGGACGAGGCGGCTGCCAAGCTGCGGATGGAACGCGACAGCGTGCCCGAGGAGCTGGACGAAATCACGCGCCGGCTGAAGCAGCTCGAGATTGAGCGCGAGGCCATCAAGCGCGAGAAGGACGAGCCGAAGCTGCGCCAGCTGAACACCGAGATCGACGACCTGCGCCGTCAGGAGCAGACCGTACGCAGCAAGTGGGAGGGCGAGCGCAAGCTGCTGAACGACATCCAGCAGAAGAAACAGCTCATGGAGCAGCTGCGCACCGAGGCCGACCGTGCCGAGCGCGAGGGCAACTACGGACGGGTGGCGGAAATCCGCTACGGACGCCTGCAGGAGATTGAGAAGCAGATCAGCGAGACGCAGGCCCGTCTGCACGACCAGCAGGGCTCGGAGGCGCTGGTGAAGGAGGAGGTGGATGCCGACGACATCGCCGACGTCGTGAGCCGCTGGACGGGCATCCCCGTCAACCGCATGATGGAGAGCGAGCGCACCAAGCTGCTGCGCCTCGAGGACGAGCTGCATCGCCGCGTGGTGGGGCAGGAGGAGGCCATCAGCGCCGTCGCTAACGCCATACGCCGCAGCCGTGCCGGCATGCAGGACCCCAAGCGGCCCATCGGGTCGTTCATCTTCCTGGGCACCACGGGCGTGGGCAAGACCGAGCTGGCCAAGGCGCTGGCTGACTACCTCTTCAACGACGAGCGCATGATGACGCGTATCGACATGAGCGAGTATCAGGAGAAGTTCAGCGTAACGCGACTCATCGGCGCCCCTCCAGGATACATCGGCTACGAGGAGGGCGGACAGCTCACCGAGGCTGTGCGACGCAAGCCCTACAGCGTCGTCTTGTTCGACGAGATTGAAAAAGCCCATCCCGACGTCTTCAACACCCTGCTGCAAGTGCTCGACGACGGACGTCTGACCGACAACAAGGGGCGCACGGTGAACTTCAAGAACACCATCATCATCATGACGTCGAACCTCGGCAGCGACTACATACGCCAGCAGTTTGCCGGCATGAACGACAGCAACCGCGAGCGCATCCTCGACGAGACGCAGAAGACCGTCATGGCCATGCTGAAGCAGCAGATACGGCCCGAGTTCCTGAACCGTGTGGACGAGACCATCATGTTCCTGCCGCTGACGAAGGACGAAATCCGTCAGGTGGTGGAGCTGCAGGTGGGTGCCGTCTGCCGCATGCTGGGCGAGAATGGCGTTAGGCTTGAGCTGACGCCGTCGGCCATCGACTATGTGGCCGAGGTGGGCTACGACCCCGAGTTCGGCGCACGGCCCGTGAAGCGTGCCATCCAGCACCTGCTGCTCGACGAACTCTCGCGCCGTCTGCTCGCCTTCAGCATCGACAAGGAGAAGCCCATCCGCGTGGATGTAAAAGAAGGTCAGCTTACATTTGCAAATTAAATAGTTTGTCAGTACCTTTGCAGTCGGAATGGACAACGACTACGCAAAAGAACTGAATGAGAGCCAGCTGAAGGCCGTCGAATACAACGACGGCCCTTCGCTGGTTATAGCCGGCGCGGGCTCGGGCAAGACGCGCGTGCTGACGTACAAGATTGCCCATCTAATGGAGGTGGAGGGCTACAAGCCGTGGGAAATCCTCGCGCTCACCTTCACCAACAAGGCTGCGGCAGAGATGAAAAGCCGAATCGCCGGCAAGGTGGGCGAGGAGCAGGCACGCTACCTCTGGATGGGGACGTTCCACAGCCTCTTTGCCAAGATCCTGCGCCGCGAGGCGGAGGCGCTGGGCTATACCTCGAACTTTACCATCTACGACCAGACCGACTCGCGCAGCCTCGTCAAGGCCATCATCAAGGAGATGGGGCTCGACGACAAGCTCTATAAGCCCAACTCCGTTCAAGGCCGCATCAGCGAGGCAAAGAACGTCCTCATCACAGCGGGCATGTACTACAACGACCCTGCCATGAACGAGGAGGACATGCGGCGCCGGCTGCCTGCCATACGCGACATCTACCAGCGCTATGCCAACCGCCTGCGCCAGTCCGACGCAATGGACTTCGACGACCTGCTGATGATGACCTATTACCTTTTTAAAAATAGGGAGGACGTGCTGCAGCGCTATCGTGAGCGCTTCCACTTTGTGCTCGTCGATGAGTATCAGGACACCAACCTGGCGCAACACGAAATCGTCTGGCAGCTCACATCGGGTCATCAGCACATCTGCGTGGTGGGCGACGACTCGCAGAGCATCTACAGCTTCCGCGGCGCCCGCATCGACAACATCCTCACCTTCCAGAATCGCTACGACCATCCGCGCCTCTTCAAACTGGAGGAAAACTACCGCTCGACGCAGACCATCGTGGGTGCTGCCAACAGCCTCATAGCCCACAACCAGCGCCGCATCCCCAAGGAGGTGTTCTCGAACAAAGAGCAGGGCGAGCCGATAACCGTCTTCGAGGCGGCTGCCGACAAGGAGGAGGCGGGCTACGTGGCACGACAGCTGATGGCCATCCGACGACGGAATGGACTGGACTGGGACGATTTTGCCATCCTCTACCGCACGAACGCCCAGTCGCGCATCTTCGAGGAAGAGTTCCGGAAGAACGGCATCGACTACCGCATCTACGGCGGACTGTCGTTCTACCAGCGTAAGGAGATCAAGGACATCATCGCCTACTTCCGCCTGATGGTCAACCCGCACGACGAGGAGGCGTTCAAGCGCATCATCAACTATCCGGCACGTGGCATTGGCGACACGACGCTCGGTCACATCATCGAGACGGCTTCTCAGGCAGGCGCCAGCCTGTGGGACGTCATCTCTGACCCCGAGCACTACGAGCTGCCTGTCTCGAAGGGCACGATAACGAAGCTGGGCCACTTCCGCGAGCTGATAGCGTCGTTCCGCGAGCTGTCGCGCACCAACGATGCCTACGAAACGGCGCTGGAGGTGGTGAACCGCAGCGGCATCAAGAGCGACATCTTCAGCGACATGTCCGACGAGGGACGCAGCCGTCAGGAGAACGTGCAGGAGCTGATGGACGCCATGCACGACTTCGTGCAGTCGGCACGCGAGGAGGGGAGCGACGCCATCTGGCTGCCCGACTTCCTGGCAACCGTCGCCCTGCTCACCGACCAGGATAATCCCCACGATGCCGACGTGCCCCGCGTGACGCTGATGACGGTTCACTCGGCAAAGGGACTGGAATTCAATACCGTGTTTGTGGTGGGGCTGGAGGAAGACTTGTTTCCCAACAGCATGGCTGAGACGGAAGCCGACGTAGAGGAAGAGCGCCGCCTGTTCTACGTCGCCATCACCCGTGCCGAGAAACGCTGTCTGCTCACCTACGCCAGGACGCGCTTCCGTTACGGGCAACTGCAGTTCGGCACCCGCAGCCGTTTCCTGAACGAAATCGACCCCAGCTACCTGACAGGCGGGCAAGGCAGCAAGCAGGCCAGCGGGCAAGTGGGCTACAGGCCGTCAAACGGGCAGGGCTATGGACCGTCGAGCGGGCAAGGGGGGAGGCCTTCGAGCTTCCGGCCCTCTACAATGCCCTCTCAAAAGCCAATGCCTTCGCCAAGGCAAACGCCTACCCAAAAGCCTATGTCGTCGTCAACGACACCGACCTCAACGTCAGCGCCTTCGCTTACTCCTGCGTCAACACCCCGTCGCTGGGTCTCGCTGGGCGAAAGAGATGCCGTTTCAAGCAGGCCGTCCTCTTCCTCCTCATCCTCCTCATCCTCCTCTTCCTCCTCTTCCTCCTCTTCCTCCTCTTCCTCCTCTAACCTTCAGCCCGGGTCGCGCATCGAACACGAGCGTTTCGGACAAGGCAGCGTCGTTAGGATTGAGGGCGATGGCGAGAATGCCAAAGCCGTCATACGCTTCGACAACGTGGGCGAAAAGACGCTTCTTTTGAAGTTTGCTCGCATCAAATTGCTTTGATTTTAAGTCTGCTTTCAAAAAAAAGCATTTGTCCCACCGCCTTCAGAAGCCCTTGCAGAAGGATTTTTCATTTTTTTTGAAAAAAAGTCTGATTTTCTGTTTGTAATTGCCAATTATTCACTACCTTTGCACCGTGTATTAATCTTTATAATTCAAATTACATGGAAGTTTTAGCAAAAATCGAAGCAGCTTATGAAGCTTTTGTTAAGGACGCAAAGGCTCAGGTAGAAAAAGGTAACAAGACCGCTGGCACTCGCGCTCGCGTCGCTTCTCTTGAACTTGAGAAGCTGATGAAGGAGTACCGCAAGGAATCTCTTGCCGCTTCTAAGGCCTAAGGGTAGGATATTTTTCTACACACAAAGCTAAGCGAAAAGCCATCCCTACAAGCGAGGGTGGTTTTTTTTACAAACTAAGCAAAAAGCCATCTTTACAAATGAAGGTGGCTTTTTTCATTAGTGCGGCATGGGAGGTATCGGCCCCATGGGTCCCATCTGCCCCATCGGCGGGCCACCCTCTTTCCGCATACGGTTGTTGATGATGATGCTTTTCAGCAGTCCGCCGAAGTCGATGCCCAGTTTCTGCCCTTGCAGGTTGTAATAGGGCATGACGATGGGCGTGGCTTCCAGACGTCCCGTGTAGGGGTTCACCTCTGTCTTCTCGCCCAGGTCGACGCCCCACTTCTTATTCTCGGTGTGGAGGGTGACGAAGCCTCCGAAAAGAACGTTCTGACGAGTGTGGTAGGTGCTCATGAAGCTGGGCGACTGGTAGGCGCCGAAGGCATTGACGCTGACGTAGTCCGTCAGCTGATAGCTCAGCTGGGCGTGGACGCTGGCGGTGTTGTAGAGGAGGCCCGTCTTTTGCAGCATCGCACCGCCTGTGAGCGTGAGTTCGTCGCTGAAATGGTGTATGGCGTTGACGCCAGCTGTGGCTACGCCGCCTATGCCGGGCAGCAGCTCGGTGCTGTTGTAGCCCGTCAGACGGCCTTCGTCCCAGCGGAGCAGATAGTCCTTGGGGGCATACTGCTGGAAGTTGAACTTGCGGTTCAGCTCATAGTGGCTGACGACATAGAGCGGCTGGGCGTTGCTGTTGGTAAGCGGACGACGCAGCTTGAGCTCGGGGACATTCGTCGTCCACATCCCCATGCCCGAAGGAACAAACTGCACGGGAGGAGGCAGCTCCAGGCTGTCCGTGTCGGTCATGTCGGTTGTGCCCACCGGCTCCTGAGCCAGCAGCGTGCCGACACAGGCAACAGCCAACATCCCTAACAACGCAATACGTTTCATTTCGAGAGACAAAGATAGACGATTGCAAAGATAGGGGATTATTTTGTGTAGCTATGTTAACGGCCGTGTAATTTTCGTTAAATGTTTGTTCCGAAAATGAAATTCAGTTGATTTTCGTATGTTTATAACCACCCAAAAGACCAAAAAGCAGGGGAATGCGACCTGTGCATCCCCCTGACGATGAAAACAAGATTTCTCGCTCCCCTTATTTCTTCTTGCCGAGGATAGAGCCGAGGATGCCCTTGGCGGCAGAGCCGAGGATGGAGCCTGCTGCGCCTCCGCCGGCCTTCTTGCCCCCTACGCCGAGGGTGATGAGGATGTCGTTGAAATCGACGTCACCATCGCCGTCCTGGTCCTTGAGGATGCCGCCCAGCTTGCCAATGATGCCGGGGATGAGGCCTGTGAGGGCGCTGTTGATGCCTCCGCCCAGGTTGAGCGACGAGAGGATGTTCTTCGTAAAGAGGTTCGAAGCCAGAGCCGTTACAGGGCTGCTGGCAGCAGGAGAGGCGCCTGTGAGAAGGCCTTTGATCATGTCGATGCCACCGGGCTTGGCGGCCGTCTGCGTCAGGCTGCCGAAGATGGAGTCGGAGAGACCGTTCAGGACGGTGTTCTTGGCCTGTGAGGGTACTTCTACGCCCGTTACAGCCGATGCAACTTGCTTCGTGATGAAGTCTTGAATGTTGAATGCCATGGGATTAAATGATTAAAAGTGAATAATAAAAAAAGTATACGTAGATGTATTTGCAGAGGGAAGCGGGTTTCAGTTCTTCATCTTGGATCATCACTTGATGACGGGCTTCTGCTGCTCGAGCGTGGGGTGTCCGCCAGGGAAAGCTGGCCAGCCGTCGTCGCTCCAGACGATGCGGTCGAGGTTCATGGCGCGGCCTCTGTAGTCGTTCTGACGCCAGAAGGTGTGGTAGTACATCCAGTCTTGTCCGGCATCGTCCTTGATGATTTGCGAGTTGTGGCCTGTGCCGACGAAGAGGCTGTCGGCTGTGCCGCTGAGGATGACATTGGGGTAGTCGTGGGCAAGGAGGGATTCGCCCTCGCGTCCCACAAACGGTCCGAGGGGCTTGCGTGAACGGGCCACGAGCACATGATAGGTGCTGCGTGCACCTTCGCAGCAGCTGCCGCGTGAGGTGAAGAGGTAGCACCATCGTCCTCGGCGAATCATGTAGGCACCCTCCATGTTGTCGGCACCGAGCTGCACGGGCTTGGCTCCTTTTTTCAGCGAGAGGCCGTCCTTGCTGAGCCGGATGCCCCACACGCCCGAGCCCTTGCCGAGGCTTCCCCAGATGAGGTATTTCTTGCCGCGGTCCACGAAGAGGTTGGGGTCGATGCTGTTCATCACCCCGATGGCTTCGAAATCTACCAGTCTGCCACAGTCCTTGAACGGTCCTGTGGGGCTGTCGCTGACGGCTACGCCGCTGGCCGAGGCCACCAGGTCACCCCATACGCCAAGGGCATAGTAGAGCACATAGTGTCCATCGACATAGTTGATGTCGGGTGCCCAAAGGCGTGAGCCTTTCCGCCACGAGGGCATGCCGACGCCGGCAAAGCCGTCGCAGACGAACTCCCAGTTTACCATGTCCTTCGACCGATAGACGGGCAGCGTGACAGAGCCGCGTGCCGAGCGGTCGCCCGTACATTCAGCCATATTTGCAGCTGTGCTGTAGGCATAGAACCAGCCCGTACGCGCACGGTCGTCGAGAACCGTGGGGTCGGGGCAGTTGTGAGGGATGACGGGGTTCTGGAACGTATCCTGTGCGCAAGTCACTTTGGGGACAAGGCAGAGGAGCAGAAGGAGAAGAGAAAAGTGCCGGGAGGTCTTTTTCATCTTAGAATCTTTTTATTTGGAGGGTTTTACGATAAGGATGCGGGCATCGACGGCGGTGATGCTGTCGGCTGTGGCTATGAGCGGATTGATGTCAATCTCCTTGATTTCCGTTGCAAAACGGAGCAGGGTGGAGAGACGGACGATGATTTCGGCATACTTCTGCTCGTTGACGCCTTGCTGGCCGCGTGTGCCGCTGATGATTTTGTAGCCCCTCAGGGAGCGGATCATCGAGTAGGCTTCGGCATACGAGAGGGGTGCGAGGCCGCTGCTGACGTCCTTCAGCACCTCGACGAAGATGCCTCCCAGTCCACAGAGGACGACATGGCCGAATCGAGGTTCATACTTGGCGCCGATGAAGAGCTCGGTGCCGCTCAGCATGGGTTGTACCATGACGGCGCGGGCATCGGGAATCTGCATGAGGCGGTCGAACTCGAAAGCGAGGTGCTCTTTGCTGCCGATGCCCAGCACCACGCCGCCCACGTCGCTCTTGTGGATGGGGCCGACGACCTTGGCCACCACGGGGAAGCCCACCTGTTCGGCAAAGCGGATGAGCTCGTCCTTGTCGGCTGAGACACACTCGGCCACCATGGGTATGCCCGCCGAGGTGAGCAGCTCGCGCACTTTGTCGGGCGGCAGGTAGCCGTCGTCCTTGACGGCATCGATGATGCTGCGTATGTGCATGATGTCCACACCGTAGAGCTCAATCTCAGGCGGAGCGGGCGAGGGTGTCCGCATAATCTGCGTCAGCGCCGTAGCCAGCGTCACCTCGTCGCTGAAATTCACGTGTCCCTTCTTCAGGAACTCCTCCACTTCGGGCCCGGCCGTGTGGAGGCAAGGAAGGATGGGGAAGATGGGCTTCTTACATTCGAGAATCTTCTGATGGAGGACGTCGTAGGCCTCGTAGAGGGTGACAAGTCCTGGGGTGCCGAAGATGACGAAGATGGCATCGATATTCTTAAAGCGGTTTTCGCAGTAGTCGATGGCCAGGGCGAGGTGCTGGGGGGTGCCCGTTGCGAGGATGTCGATGGGGTTGCTGACGGCAGCACCCGGGTAGAGCTTCGACTTCAGCTCATCGACGTCGGGCCCTTCGAGCTTGGGCACGCAGAGGCCTCCCTTCGAGAGGGCATCGGTGAGCATGACGCCAGGGCCGCCGGCATGGGTGACGATGGCGAAGTTCTTCCCCTTCAGCTCGGGCAGCATGAAGATGGAGCCCACCGTGGTCAGCTCCTCGCGCGAGAAGCAGCGGACGATGCCCGCCTTGCGGAAGAGCGCCTCGACGGCGCTGTCGCTGGTGGCGATGGCCCCTGTGTGGCTTGAGGCAGCACGGCTGCCGCTCTCGCTCGAGCCTGCCTTGATGGCAGCTATGCGGCAGCCCTTGCGGATGAGCGAGCTGGCGTGGAAGAGAAGCTTGTCGGGGTTGGCGATGTTCTCGATGTAGAGCAGCTTGACGTGCGAGTCGGTCTTCGGGTTGAAGTGCTCGTCCATGTATTGCAGGACGTCCTCGATGCCAATCTGCTTACCATTGCCCACGCTCCAGACGGAGTTGAACGCCAGCCCTTTTGTGACGGCCGACTCAAGGATGAAAACGGCTGTGGCTCCGCTACCGCTGATGAAGTCGGCACCTTGGGGCGTCAAGCGGGGGATGGGCTTGGTGAAGACGCTGTGGTGGTGCGCATTCAGCAGGCCGATGCAGTTCGGGCCGATGAGGGCTGCGCCGTAGCGCTCGCAGGTGTCGAGAATCTGCTGTTCGAGGGCAGCTCCGGCTGCCGTCTCCTCGCCAAACCCCGCCGAGATGATGATGAAGGCGCGGACGCCCTTCTCGGCAGCCAGCTGTTCCACATAGCCCGGACAGGTTGCAGCTGGGACAACGAGGATGGCAAGGTCGGTAGGCGGCAGCTCCTTCGCGTCGTGGAACACCTTGATGCCCTGCACCTCGTCCTCCTTAGGGTTGATGATGCGGAGGGTACCGCTGTAGTTGCCGCTGATGAGGTTGCGGACTACGGCACCGCCAGGCTTATGGGTGTTGTTCGAGCCACCCACAACAACGATGCTCTCCGGCTGAAGCAGTTGCTTGTTGAACATGGCAAGATTATTTTAGTTAAGAATTAAGAGTTAAGAAAAATACTATTTCATACGAATATCCGCATACAAAAGTATTGTCTGAACTCCTGAACTACAGAACTTCTGAACTCCTGAAATACAACTTTTTTTCTTAACTCTTAGCTCTTAACTCATTTATTACCATGCAAACAGAGGATAGCCCTTCATGATGTCGTTGACGTGGGCGCGGACACGGGTGATGACGGCCTCGTCCTCGGGGGCGTTAAGGACGGTCTCGATGAGGGCCGCAATCTCAACCATGAGGTCTTCCTTGGCTCCGCGGGTGGTGATGGCGGGAGTGCCAAGACGGATGCCGCTGGTCTGGAAAGCACTACGGCTATCGAAGGGCACCATGTTCTTGTTGGCCGTGATGTCGGCAGCCACAAGGGCTTTCTCGGCCACCTTACCCGTAAGATCGGGGTACTTGGGGCGCAGGTCAACGAGCATCGAGTGATTGTCCGTACCTCCGCTGACGATGTGGAAGCCTCTGCCCATCAGCTCCTCGGCCAGGCGGGCAGCATTCTTCTTCACTTGCATCTGGTAGGTCTTGAACTCGGGCTGCAGGGCTTCGCCAAAGGCGACGGCTTTGGCGGCAATGACATGCTCCAACGGTCCGCCCTGGATGCCAGGGAAGACGGCGCTGTTCAGCAGGGCCGACATCATCTTCACCTCGCCCTTCGGAGTGGTCTTGCCCCAGGGGTTGGGGAAGTCCTTGCCCATCAGGATGATACCTCCGCGCGGGCCGCGCAAGGTCTTGTGGGTGGTGCTGGTGACGATGTGGGCATATTTGAGCGGGTTGTCGAGCAGTCCGGCTGCGATGAGTCCGGCAGGATGGGCCATGTCGATCATCAGGATGGCGCCCACCTCGTCGGCGATGTGGCGCATGCGGGCATAGTCCCATTCGCGGCTATAGGCCGAGCCGCCGCCGATGATCATCTTCGGCCGTTCGCGCAGGGCGGTCTCCTCCATCTGGTCGTAATCGACGCGTCCTGTCTCCTTATTCAGGTTATATTCGCATGCGTGATAGAGAATGCCGCTAGTGTTGACGGGCGAACCGTGCGAGAGGTGTCCGCCGTGGCTCAGGTTCAGTCCCATGAACTTGTCGCCCGGGTTGAGGCAGGCGAGGAAGACGGCGGCATTGGCCTGTGCGCCGCTGTGGGGCTGCACGTTGGCATATTCGGCGCCGAAAAGGCGGCAGACACGCTCGATGGCGAGGTTCTCGCTCTTATCGACGACCTCACAGCCGCCGTAGTAGCGCTTGGCCGGGTAGCCCTCGGCATATTTGTTGGTCATGTACGAGCCCATGGCCTCCATGACCTGATCGCTGACAAAGTTCTCTGAGGCAATCAGTTCGATGCCCTTCAGCTGACGCTGGTGTTCCTCTTCGATGAGGTTGAAGATTTCGGTGTCTCTTTTCATTATTTATATTAAAAAAGGGTTTGTAGCTGTTCTTTTTCGGCTGTAAAGGTACTGCTTTTTTCGTAAAAAAAAAGCACGAATGAGAGATAATCATAAAAAAAACGTTAAAAGTGAGAAAAGGCTTTGGTGGTTATGGGGAAAGAACTATCTTTGCAGCCGCTGAAAATCGGAATACTCAGAGAAACTCGGAATATTCAGAATACACAGAAAAAACATTATTAACCCTTAAAACAAAAACCGTTATGGCAAAATTCATTTGTACTGTTTGCGGCTACGTCTATGAAGGTGACGAAGCCCCTGCCAAGTGCCCCCAATGCGGCGTGCCGGCATCGAAGTTCAAGAAAGTTGAGGAGAGCGAAGGCATTCAGTTCGTTCAGGAGCACGTCATCGGCGTGGCCAAGGGCTGCGACGAGGAGATGCTGAAAGATCTCCGTAACCATTTCACCGGCGAGTGCAGCGAGGTGGGCCAGTATCTGGCCATGAGCCGTCAGGCCGACCGCGAAGGCTATCCCGAGATAGCCGAGGCATTCAAGCGCTACGCCTGGGAAGAGGCCGAACATGCCGCAAAGTTCGCCGAGCTGCTGGGCGAGGTGGTCTGGGACACCAAGACGAACCTCGAGAAGCGCATGATGGCCGAGGCTGGCGCCTGCGAGGACAAGTTCCGCATCGCCAAGAACGCCAAAGCTCAGAACCTCGACGCCATCCACGACACCGTTCACGAGATGGCTAAGGACGAGGCCCGTCACGGCAAGGGCTTCGAGGGCCTCTTCAACCGCTATTTCAAGAAATAAGAGAGAACGGCGTCGGCCTTAGTTGCTTCCCCCTGTTAAAACGCCCCTGTGCAAGAGAGTTCCTGCGCAGGGGCATTGCTTTTTTCGTCAGTCAGAAAAGGGCAGTTATAGGGCAGCAGACCAGAAGAAGCAGTCGGGGAAGTCGGCTGCGGTCAGAGGGTAGGGGGCAGCGAGCGGGAACAACCCGTAGAGTGCCGAGCCCGAGCCGCTCATGGATGCATACGTGGCGCCGGCCTCATAAAGTCTCTGCTTGATGGATGCCAACTCGGGGTGGAGGGGGAAGACGCTCCGCTCGAAGTCGTTGGTGAGGCGGGCAGGCGGGCAAGCGGGTAAATCAACACGTTGGATGAGGTCTTCCTCATCTTGCCCGCATGTTGTTTTGCTGTCTTGCCTGATGCCGGACCGGAATTCTTCGTCAATTCGGCTGAACGCCTCTTTGGTAGAGACAAAAACAGGGGGCTTGACGACGACAATCCTATATCCTTTTAAATCGATAGCAACGGGCGAGAAGATGTTGCCCGTGCCCGTGGCGCGGACGGCCGTGTTGCGGACGAAGAAGGGGCAGTCGGCACCCAGCGTGGCCGAGAGGGCCTCCAGGCGGTCGTCGGTGAGGCCGAGGGCGAACATCGTGTTTAGCAGGCGCAGCATGAAGGTGGCATCGGCCGAGCCTCCGCCCAGTCCGGCACCCGAGGGGATATGCTTGTAGAGCCACACCTCAACCGGCGGCATTTCGGGAAAGTCCGCTTTCAGCCGCCGGTAGGCGCGCACAACGAGGTTGTCTTCTACCGCTCCCCCCAGCTCTGCTCCCACAAGGTGCAGCTTAATGTCGGTTTGTGGGTTTGTGGAATCGTTGACCTGTTGACCTATTGACATCGGCACCACCTCAAGCGAGTCGCAGAGGGGGATGGGGTAGAAGATGGTGTCAAGGTCGTGGTAGCCGTCAGGCCGGCGGCCTGTGACGCGCAGACCGATATTGATTTTGGCATTGGGAAAGACAATCATAAGGATTTTTTTGTTTAACGTTTAAGGTTTTATGTTTATTGTTTAACGTTTAATGTTTAACGTTTAAAGAACATGTCCTTTGATTTTGGTTTAACATTCACGTAGCGTCGCAGACAAGCGCCTTTGGCGCACTTAGGAATTGGGCGTTAAGGGGGCATCGATTGGGTCTTGTCCCGCAAAGGTACAACTTTTTCACAAAACGAGCCAACGATTGTGGAAACAATGTGGAAAAATAATTCGCAAGCCGTTTCGTCGCGTCGCGATTTATCCCTACTTTTGCAGCCGCAAAAAAACAATAGTTCCCGTAACCCCTAAACTCTAACCCAGAATAATGCCAACATCCTCCCCCCGCACCACCACACGAAAGCGTCCCGTCGAATCGCGCCAGATGGACGACTATGGCCACCTTCAGCCCCAGGCTCCTGAACTGGAGCGCGCCGTGCTGGGCGCACTTATGATTGAGAGCGATGCCTATGCCCGCGTCGGCGAGCTGCTGAAGCCCGAGTCGTTCTACGAGGTACGCAACCAGAAGGTTTTCCAGGCCATCCAAATGCTGGCTTTCAACGAAGATCCTGTTGATATCCTCACCGTCACCGAGCAGCTGCGCCGCATGGGCGAGCTTGAGAACATCGGCGGCCCGCTCTACATCTCACAGCTTGCCGGCAGCATGGTGTCGTCGGCCCACATTGAGAAACACGCTAAGATTATTGCCCAGAAATCGCTGGCGCGTCAGCTCATCACCTTCTCGAGCGAGGTGCAGGCCGACGCCTTCGACGACACGCGCGATGTCGATGAGCTCATGCAGAACGCCGAGGCCGAGCTGTTCAAGATCTCCCAACAGAACCTGCGCAAGGACTACGTGCAGATCAGCAGCGTGGTCGAGCAGGCCGTCGAGCAGCTGAAGAAAGCCGCCGCCAACCAGTCCGGCCTCACGGGCCTTGCGTCGGGCTACTTCGACCTCGACAAGATGACCAGCGGCTGGCAGAAGTCCGACCTCATCATCATCGCCGCACGCCCTGCAATGGGCAAGACCGCCTTCGTCCTCTCCATGGCCAAGAACATAGCCGTCAACAACAAGCAGCCTATCGCCCTCTTCTCGCTCGAAATGAGCAACGTGCAGCTCGTCAACCGTCTCATCAGCAACGTGTGCGAAATCAGCGGCGACAAAATCAAGAGCGGCCAGCTGGTGCGCGAGGAGTGGGCCATGCTCGACTATCACATCAAGGAGCTCTCCGATGCCCCTCTCTATATCGACGATACGCCTTCACTCTCCATCTTCGAGCTTCGCACGAAGGCGCGCCGCCTCGTCCGCGAGCATCAGATACAGATGATCATCATCGACTACCTGCAGCTGATGAACGGCGGCACCTCCTACGGTAGTCGTCAGGAAGAGGTCAGCACCATCAGCCGCTCGCTCAAAGGCCTGGCCAAGGAGCTCAACATCCCCATCATCGCCCTCTCGCAGCTCAACCGTGGCGTCGAGAACCGCGAGGGCAACGAGGGCAAGCGCCCCCAACTGAGCGACCTGCGCGAGTCGGGCGCCATCGAACAGGACGCCGACATCGTCTGCTTCATCCATCGCCCAGAGTACTACCATATTTACGAGGACGACAAAGGGCACGACCTGCGCGGCATGGCCGACATCATTGTTGCCAAGCATCGTAATGGTGCCGTGGGTGACGTATGGCTGAAGTTCGAGAACACCTACGCGCGTTTCCGTAACCCCAACGAGAACAGCATCCGCGAGCAGGAGGCTGTCTATGGCAGCAAGCGCAACAAGAAGATTCACGCCAATGCCGCTCCGCCAGAGATGCCGCCCGCGGCTCCTATGCCCGACCTTCCACCCCTCCCGTCGTCCGACGCCGAAATGCCGTTCTGACTTTTCGGGAAGACAAAAATGAATGCCGTCAGGCACAGAAAATGTGGCTGACGGCATTCGTTATAACTTCTTGATGGATAATGGAAAAACAATTATCCATTATCCATTATCAATTGCTTCAAAGGCGCTCTTAGTCTCTTACTTGAAGTTGCGCGAAGCGAAGGGGAGTGAGGTGCGGAGGGCGGTGTGCCAGTATTCCCAGGTGTGGCCGCCGTTGCGTACGCGCAGCTCGCAGGGGATGCGGGCGCGGCGCATCTCGCCGTAGAACTCGATGTCCTGGTCGAAGAGGAAGTCGTCGTCGCCTATATCGACAAACCAGCGGAGGGTGCGGAGGCTGGCCTTGACCTCGTCGCTGGCGTTCTTGACGAACTCGATGGCGCTGTGCTCATGGACGGCCTTGGTGACGTAGGACGCTTTGTTGTTGGGGTCGATGGGGTTGTCGCCCGAGGTAAGCCAGGCGCTCATGGCGTAGCACGAGGAGAACATGTCGGGATGGCGCTGGGCATAGACGGCGCTGCCGCCGCCACCCATCGAGAGACCGCTGACGGCACGATGGTCGCGGTCGCCCACGATGCGGTACTTGCCCTCGACGTAAGGGATGAATTCGGAGTAGAAGAACTTTTCGTAGGCCCAGCCGTCCATATCAAAGTAGCCGTTCCAGACGTTGCGGGTGTCGGGGCCTCCTGCGTTAGGCATGACGATGACCATTGGCTTGATTTCGCCAGTGCCGAGCAGCTCGTCGGCAATCTCATCGACGCGGCCTTTCTGCACCCACGCCGAGTAGGTGTCAGTGAAGCCGTGCAGCAGGTAGAGGACGGGGTACTTGGCGTCTGCGTTCATCTCGAAGCCGAACGGCAGCCAGACGTTGAATTTCACCTTGTCGCCGAGCACCTTGCTCTGGATGCTGTCGGTGACCACACGGGCGCCTAACGACATGACCATCGTCATCAGCGCCACAAGAAGAAATGTTTTTTTCATGTCAAAAAGAAATTAATGGTTTATCGTTTAATGGTTAATGTCCTCTTACTTCTTATCTCTTACTTCTTACCTCTTACTTCTTACTTCTTTTACAGCTTTGGGCGTCCAGTTCTGGAAGAAGCGCATCACTTTGGCTTTATCGTAGCCGTTGCCCTCTTCAAGGAAACTGCTGTCCTGCGTATGGATGACCTTGCCCCGTTCGTCAAGCACGACGAATACGGGGAAGCCGAAGCGCCCTGGATGGCCGAGCCGCGTCATCATCTTTTCTTCACGTGCCTGACCCTTCACGTCGGACGAACGGCCGCCTGAGTAGTTCACGTGGATATAGACGAAGTTATCGCTGATGACCTTGCTGATTTCGGCATCATCCGTGACAAAGTGGGCAAAGCGCAGGCACCACGGGCACCAGTTGCCGCCCACTTGGCATACCACGAACTTCCCTTCGCGTTTGGCCTGCGCCAGGGCATCGTCAATCTGAGCGTTCTGGTCTAAGCTCTCGTCATAGACTTTGGGCAAGGCTGTCTGAGCCGATGCGACGGCGAGTTCAATCGCCACAGCAAGAAGCATGAGCAAAGTTCTTTTCATTTTTTTTGCGTTTATGACTGCGAAGATAAAGCTTCTGGGCGAAACTTCCAAACAACGAGGATGTTTTTTGTTTTTATTCGTAAAAATTACTACACGAGCCGTGTCGTAATGTGGTGTTCATTTCTCTCAAAAAAAACGATGGCTTTGGGCTTTCGTCATTTGCGCTGGTAGATGCGGACGTAGTCTATTTCGTAGCGCATGGGGTAGTCGGTGGGGTCGGGTTCGCCGCCGTTGTCGCCGCCGATGGCGAGGTTGAGCAGCAGGTAGTGGGGCTGGTGGAAGGCGGCGTAGAGCGCTTCGCTGTATTCACCTGCCTTGCCCAGACGCTTGAAGCCCGTGGGTGACGGCTCGCTGCACGCCTTCTCGGAGATGGGCACTTCGTTGAGTAGCTCGTCGTCGAGGTAGAGGCGGAGGTAGTCCTCGTCCCAGTCCATGCGCCAAGTGTGGAACTTGTCGGCCCACTGGGGGTCGCGGTCGGTGAAGTGGGTGAAGGGAACGGCGCCTGTGCTCCAGAGGCCGCGGTTGGGCTCGCTTGCCCAGCAGGCGTTGGCGAGGATGTGGGGCACGCCCTTGATGCGGTAGTACTCCATGATGTCAATCTCGCCGTTCATGGGCCAGGGCTTGCTGACGCCGAGTGTCCAGATGGCAGGCCAGGCACCGGAGGCTGTGGGAATCTTGGCGCGGACCTCGAAGCGTCCGTAGAGCCACTCGTGTTTGCCGCGTGTATTGACGGAGGATGACGAATATTCGGCATAGGGACGGGCTGAGCGCCAGTCGGCGCCACGACGACGGCGACGGCCCTGGGCATTCTCGTCGTCCCCCACGTCTGCAGGGCGGTAGCCTGGGTTGGGGATGCTATCGTGGCGGGCTTCAATGACCAGACAGCCGTCGGCAACGACGGCGTTGTCCGCCTGATACCACTGGTGCTCGTGGTTGCGGACAAAGCCGTGCTCGTAATTCCAGTCGGCATCGGAGAGCCGGCCCTCGGTTTCAAACTCCTCAGCCCACACCAGCTCGTACTGCGGCTTTGCCTGACAAGCCATCAGTAAGAATGAAAAATGAAGAATGAAGAATGAAAAATAAAAAGTCTTGTATTTCATGTTGTTGTATTTTAGGAGTTCAGGAGTTTTAGACTTTTTTTTGTATGCGGAGATTCGTATGAAAAACTATTTTTCTTAACTCTTAATTCTTAACTAAATAACGCTCTTATCTCTTAGCTAAAGCTCATTCCCAGTAGAGTTTCTGGGCGTTGATGTTCCACTTGTGGTCCTTGGGGAAGTCGTCGCCATCCCAGGCTTTCTTGGACGTCCACTTTTCTGCGGGGGCTGTCCAGAAGGGGTGGTCGGCGGGAAGACCGAGGGGGAGGAAGGCCAGCGAGGTCATGTAGAGCGAGCCGTTGTTGGTGTACCAGTCGGCGACGTTGGGGTGGTTGCCGACGAAGCCGATGGTGAGGAAGCCGCCGTCGTTGAAGTTGCTCATCCCCGGACGGCAGAACATCTGCTTCATGACGGCCGTCATGCCTGCACGGACTTGTCCGTTCGTGAGCTCTTCGGGCAGCTGCTCGCGCCACGCTAGTTGAGCCAGCGGCTGGAAGACGGCCATGCGGTAGGGGATGCTGCGGCCGAAGACAGGGTAGGTGCCCTCGGGGCTGATGAGGCGCTCGAGGATGACGCCGAACTTCTGCATGCGGCGGACGGCCAGCTTATAGCGGTTCTGCACGCCGTTCTGTTCGCCCATGCCGCGTGTGAGCCACGTGTCGCGCGGACTGCGAGCCTTAATCATCTCCAGGCATTCGACGTACATGGGCTGTATGACATAGCTGTTGTAGTAGTCGAAGGCAAAAGCAGGACCATCGGAGTACCAGCCGTCACCCACGTACCACTCCTCAACCTTGTTCATGGCGAGGTGGATGCGGTATTGGTCGTAGTCGGCGCCAATGTACTTAAGGAAGCACTCCTCCATGGCAACGAAAAGCAGCCAGTTGGTGTAAGGTGGGTCGTAACGATGCAGGCCCTGCAGTTCCTTGATGTAGCGCTGTTTGGTGACGTCGTCGAGGGGTTTCCAGAGGGCGTCGTAGCCACGGTAGAGGCTTTCGACGAGGTAGGCGGCATCGACGAGCGTCTGTCCGCCAGACTGCCAGCCGAGATAGTCGGGGCTGTCGGGGTTGACGGCGTTGGCATAGCTCTTCAGCGCCCACTCGCGCAGCTGACGGCGTTTCTGGCCTTCGTCGGTGTCGTCGTCGGGCAGGCTGAGCCAGGGGCTGAGGCCAGCCATCAGGCGCCCGAAGGCTTCCATGTAGCTGACTTTTTTGTCGCGGCCGTCCCATGTGGGGCTGAGTTCGAGAGTGCCCTTTTCGAGCGACATCTCTTCTTGCAGGCGGCCTTCAGCCATGGCGCTGAGGACGGGTGCGGCCATCTGGTAGAGTTGTTCGACCCAGATTTCGCGGTCGGTCTTAACGACTACTTTCTTCTTCTTGGCATCGGCTGTCAGCGGAGCCAGTAGAAGGACGGAGAGGGTGAGAAGGAGGATTTTTTTCATGATAAGGTGGTTTTAGGGTGGGTATTTTTTTTTTATAGGAACTATAGGTACTATAGGAACTATAGAAGCTAATGGGAATCGATGAAGGCGAGGATGTCGTCTTGGGCATCGGGGTGGAACCAGTGGATGGCCGGGTCGCGGCGGAACCACGTCATTTGTTTGCGAGAATAGATGCGGGTATCCTGCTTGATTTTTTCGATGGCAAAGTCAAGCGTCCACTCGCCGCGGAAATAGGCAAAAAGCTCCTTGTAGCCGACGGTGTTGAGTGCGTTGGGGATAGGACCATCTCCCCATGGGTGGTTGTCGAAGAGCCTGCGGGCTTCGTCGAGCAAGCCGTCGGCCATCATCTGGTCCACACGGGCATTGATGCGGGCGTAGAGCTCTTCGCGGGGACGTGTGAGGCCGATTTTTAGTACGCTGAAGGGGCGGGGACGGCAGCTGCGGGTGCGGAACGAGGTGTATGTGCGTCCCGTCATGTAGCAGATTTCCAGGGCGTGGAGGACACGCTTGGGGTTCTTCGGGTCAACGATGGCGTAGTAGTCAGGGTCGAGGAGACGGAGCTCCTGTACAAGGGGTTCAAGTCCTTCGCTTTGGTAGCGCTCGAGCAGCACGGCGCGGGTGTTGACATCAACGGTGGGAATGTCGTCGATGCCGTTGCAGACGGCGTCAATGTACATCATGCTCCCTCCGGTGAGCAGTAGCGACGGATGGGTGGGGAAGAGCTGCTGGGTGAGACGGAGAACGTCGGCCTCGTACATGGCCGCGCTGTAGTAGTCGCCGACGGCGAGGGTGCCGATGAAGTAGTGGGGGCAGCGGCGGAGCTGTTCGTCGGTGGGGGCAGCGGTGCCGATGCGCATGTCGCGGTAGAGCTGGCGGCTGTCAGCGGAAATGACAGGCGATTGCAGATCATCTGCAATCGCATAGCTGAGTGCTGTCTTGCCGACGCCCGTGGGCCCCAGCAGAACCACGAGACGTCCCATCAGAAGATGTCTTCGCTGGCGTTGAAGCTGTCGTCGATAATGTCCATACCTTCGGGATCGAGTTCGTCGAGGTCGAATCCGCTGTCGTCGCCGAAGTCATCGTCAAGGTCGAGGGAGGTGTCGGGAGTGGTAGTGCTCATGAGCTGGTCGAAGTCCAAGGTCTGCTGGGGGGCATCGCCTATCTTCTTGGTGCAGACGGGGGCCTTGAGCTGCTTGCCCGTGATGATCTCGCTCAGTTCGATGAAGAAAACGCGTTCGGCCAGAGGGTCGAAGACGTATATGAGGCGTTGCTTCTCGTCCTCGATGAGCTCGCTGAGGACGGTGTCTCTCATCACCCAGTTGTCTTCGTCGGAATCGATGCCCATGTCTTCCAGCGTAATCTCCGTCTCTTTCTCCCAATTATTGCTGCAGATGAAGAAGGAGGTCATCTGGTCGTCGGGGTAGCCGACGGAACTGAGGATTGCCTTGTGGAAGTCCTGAAAAGTGGCTTCGGAGTCAATTTGAATCTCGCGAAGGAAATGATCGACTTCGTCGGAGATTAGCGTAAATCTGTAAACCATAGCAATGGGCGCCGTAGGCGCAGTTGGAATTAAAAGTTAAGAATTAAGAGTTAAGAAAAATAGTTCAGAGGACGTGTTCGTTAAACGTTAAACCTTAAACGTTAAACCCAAATCAGAGGACGTGTTCGTTAAACCTTAAACGTTAAACGTTAAACCAAAATCAGATGTCATCGGACTTGATGATGCCGCGGTCGGCATGCTCGATAAAGTCGAGGATGTAGTTCACTTCGGGGGTTAGCTCCATCTCCATGCGGATGTGCTTGATGGCCTGGCTAACGTTCATGCCGCTCTGGTAGATGGCGCGGTAGGCATTGTGGATGGCTTCGATCTGCTCGGCGCTGAATCCCCTGCGTCGCAGGCCGATGAGGTTGATGCCGCAGTAGGCGACGGGCTCGCGGGCAGCAATGATGTAGGGCGGGATGTCCTTGGGACAACGGCAGCCGCCCTGAATCATCACATAGCTCCCCACGTGGCAGAACTGATGGATGAGGACCTCGGCGCTGATGGTGGCAAAGTCGTCGATGACGACTTCGCCGCCCAGCTTGGTCTGGTTGCCGATGATGCAGCCGTTGCCGACCACACAGTCGTGAGCCACGTGCATACCCTCCATCAGCAGGTTGCCGCTGCCGACAACAGTCTTGCCCTTCGAGGCGGTACCGCGGTTGATGGTGACGTTTTCACGGATGCGGTTGTTGTCGCCAATCTCGGCTGTGGTTTCCTCGCCACGGAACTTCAGATCCTGGGGAACAGCGCCCAGCACGGCACCGGGGAACACTTGGTTGCCGCTGCCCATGCGGGTACCGTAGAGCAGAGTGGCGTGGGGCATGATGACGTTGTTTGCGCCGATGACGACTCCTTTATCTATATAAACAAAGGGACCGATTTCGCAGTTGTCGCCGATGACGGCTTCGGGATGTATGTGGGCTAAAGGACTAATCATATATTAATGAGGAATGTAGAATTGTTTTTTGTTTAACGTTTACTGTTTAATGTTTAACGGTCATGCGGTGGAGGTTTATAAAAAATGAAGCATGAAAGATAAATTGATTTTCAAACAGCTAACCATGAACCATGTGACTTAGACGGTGGCTTGGGCGAGGGAGCGAATGTGCTGGCGGACAAGACGGGCAAAGGCCGTGTTGACGGCATGGCCGGGTTTGATGGCGGTGATGCGACCCTTGATGGGGCAGCCCACGAGTGAGATGTCGCCAATGATGTCGAGCAGCTTGTGGCGGGCGGGTTCGTTGTCCCATACCAAGGGACGGTGCATGATGTAGCCGAGATGGTTGGCATCCATGTGGGGCACCTTCATGATATCGGCCAGCTGGTCGTATTTCTCCTGCGACAGCTTGCGCTCGTAGATGACGATGGCGTTGTCGAGGTCGCCACCCTTGATGAGGCCTGCGCCAAGCAGGGGCTCGAGGTCGCGCACAAAGACAAACGTACGGGCTGAGGCATAGTCGGCGGCATAGTCACTCAAGTGATTGAGCTCAGCATGCTGGTCGCTGATGATGCTGTTTTCAAACGAGATGACGGTGCTGACGCTGAACTCGTCGGCCGGCTCGAGGATGAGCCGCGAGCCACGTCGCTCATCGAAAAGCTCGATGCGTTCGTCTACCTCAAAGATGCGCTTGTCGGCTTGCTGGCGGACGATGCCCACGCGACGGATGTTCTCGACATAAAAGAGTGCGCTGCCGTCGAGGATAGGAAACTCGGGGCCATCGACCTTCATTAGGCAGTTGTCGATGCCAAGGGCGTAGAGGGCCGAGAGGCCATGCTCGATGGTGCTGACGTGTTCTTTGCCATTAGAGAGCACCGTGCTGCGACTGGTATCGACAACGTTGTCGGCCAGGGCGTCGATGACGGCTGAGCCCGCCACGTCGGTGCGTTGGATTTTATATCCGAAGTTCTCTGGTGCGGGACAGAATTCCACCGTCAGGCAGAGTCCCGTGTGGAGCCCTTTCCCGGTCAGGGAAAATGATTCTTTTAGTGTCTGTTGCTTCATTCTTCGTAATCAGGAATGTCGGTTAGTCTTTCGCTAATTGCTGTTTAAGCTTTTCTACTTCTTTCTTTAGCTGGCTGAGCTCTGTCATCATTTCAGGCAGGCTGCGCAGGGCGGCATAGCTGCGGCGGAACTTGTGCTGCTCCATGTGTGGATAGCCGCTGACGGTGATGCCGTCTTTGACATTGCCCGTGATGCCGGTGTGAGCACCGGCCTGCACGCGGTTGCCGATGGTGACGTGGCCTGTGATGCCTGCGCCGCCACCGATCATGCACCATTCGCCCAATTTCGTGGAACCGGCGATACCGCTCTGAGCGGCCATGACGGTGTTGCTGCCAATGACCACGTTGTGGGCCACCTGGATGAGGTTGTCGAGTTTGGCACCCTTGTGGATGACGGTGGAGCCCATTGTAGCACGGTCAACGCAAGTGTTGGCGCCAATCTCGACGTTGTCCTCGATGACGACGTTGCCGATTTGCGGAATCTTGTCGTAGCCGTCGGCAGCAGGGGCAAAGCCGAAGCCGTCGGCACCAATGACGCAACCAGCGTGGAGCGTGCAATGAGCCCCGATCTTGCAGCCGTCGTAGATGACGACGTGAGGGTTGAGTACTGTGCCCTCGCCAATTTCAACGTCTTTGCCGACATAGGCGAACGGGGCAATGCTGACGCCCTCGGCGATGCGGGCTGTCTTATCGACGTAGGCAAGCGAGCTGATACCGGACGTGTGGGGCTGCGAGGCGTTGTAGAGCGTCATCAGCTTGGCCAGGCTCTCGTAGGCATTGGCGGTCTTGATGAGCGTGGCGGCGATGGGCTGCTCGGGCTCAAAATCGTTGTTTACCAGCACGATCGTTGCGCGGGTGGAGTATATGTAGGGCGTATATTTCGGGTTGGAAAGGAAGGTGAGCGACCCCTCCTGTGCTTCCTCAATTTTTGAAAAGGTATGTACGGCTGCATTAGCGTCTCCGACGACTGTCCCTCCGACGAATGCAGCTATTTGTTGCGCAGTAAATTCCATTGTGATATATGCGTTTTATATATTTTGCGGCAAAAGTAATAATAATTTGCAAACATTCAAAGATACCTGTGTAAATTCTAACTTTTATTTGTATTTCGTCATTGGCTCACATCCGGTAGTGGCAGAGGATGTACTTGCGAACTTTTTTCTCCAGCAGGGAGACATTGAGCATGTCGGAGGCTTCGGCGATGTCGCGTACGGTGCCGTCCGGGAAGAGAATTTCTATCTTGTCGTCGGTGGCCGAGTACATGTCTTTCTGCAGCGTGGCGTGGGTGAGCATATAGCGTGCAGCGTCGTCGACGGGGATACTCAAGATGTGGGCGATGCGGCGGGTAAGGTCGTCGGTGTAGGATGTGTCGAACGGCTCGGCATCAATCTGCACCTTGAAGAGACGGCGGTTGACCAACCCTTGCGAGAGGGTGGAGAGGATGACGTCGGGATTGGACTGCCACACCTTCAGCGCGCACCAGATGTCATTGTCGTCGAGCTGGACGAAGGTGTCGAGACAGTCAGGATGCTGGGTGAAGGTGTCGCCCATGATGTGATCGTAGAGGAAGTAGCGCAAGGCGGGCGAGCAGAAGAGCTCTGCGCCTTGTGCTGCCAGCTCAGAGGCGCGGGTAAGGACGCCGCGCAGCATTTCCTCGGCTGCGACGGAGGTCTTGTGAAGATACACCTGCCAGTACATCAGCCGTCGGGCGGTGAGGAAGTTTTCGATGGAGTAGATGCCTTTCTTTTCCACCACCAGATGGTCGTCGAGGACACCCATCATCTTAATAATGCGCGCTGAGCCGATGTTTCCTTCGGTGACTCCGGTGAAGAAACTGTCGCGTCGCAGATAGTCCAAACGGTCCATGTCGAGCTGGCTGCTGACGAGTTGGTGGAGGAAGCGCTTGTCGTATTCATCCCTGTAGATTCGGATGGCGAGGTCGAGACGGCCGTCAAGGTCGCGGTTCATTTTCTCCATGAGGAGCAGCGATATCTCTTCGTGGCTGATGCCGTGTACGAGGGTATGCTCGAGGACGTGCGAGAAAGGGCCGTGGCCCACGTCGTGCATCAGGATGGCGGCTTCGACGGCTTCGGCCTCGGCATCTGAGATGGCTACGCCCTTGGCGCGCAGGCTGCTGATGGCTTCGCTCATTAGGTAGTAGGCGCCGACGGAATGCTGTAGGCGTGTGTGCTGGGCACCAGGATAGACGAACGACGATAGCCCGAGCTGGCGGATGCGGCTTAAACGCTGCAGAATGGGGTGGGTGAGGACATCGTAGAGTAGCCCCTTAGGGATATTGATGAAACCGAAGACGGGGTCGTTAATGATTTTTACCTTCGTCATTTTTTATTTACTATTTTACGATTTACTATTTACTATTTGGCGCGGTATATTTACTGTTTTACGATTTACTATTTACTATTTGGCGCGGTTTACGAATTTCGGTTCGTACGTAGTAAACCCCTAACCTCCAACCCCTAACCCTTCAAAATCGTCTCCATTTGCTGTTGCAGTTCGAAGGCTTTCTCGCGGGCAACGTCGGCAAAGTGCTCGGTGGCGTCGGCGAAGATGATGCCGCGGCTGGAGTTGACGAGTAGTCCGCAATGGTCGTTCATGCCATAGCGGCAGACTTCCTCGAGCGAACCGCCCTGTGCCCCCACACCTGGGACGAGCAGGAAGTGGTCTGGAACGATGCGGCGAACATCCTCGAAAAGACTGCCCCGCGTGGCACCGACAACGTACATCATGTTTTCTTCGTTACCCCATTGCAAGGACTTGCGAAGCACTTTTTCAAAAAGTCGTTCGCCATTCTTGTCTTCACAGAGTTGAAAATCCAGTGAACCCTTGTTGGATGTCAGCGCCAGCATCACCACCCATTTGCCCTCGTAGCCGAGGAAGGGGCTGACGCTGTCCTCGCCCATATAGGGGGCCACGGTGACAGCATCGACGTCCTGCTCCTCGAAGAAACTACGTGCATACATCTGCGAGGTGTTGCCGATGTCGCCGCGTTTAGCGTCGGCAATGATGAAGTGGGTGGGGTAGTGCTCATGCAGATAGCGGATGGTACGCTCGTACGACTGCCACCCTGCAAGGCCAGCTGCCTCGTAGAAGGCAAGGTTAGGCTTGTAGGCTACGCAGAAGTCAGCGGTAGCATCGATGATGGCCCGGTTGAAGGCAAAGACGGGGTCGTCCTCCTTCTCAAGAAGATGTTTGGGCAGTTTGCGGATGTCAGAGTCAAGCCCTACACAGAGAAACGATTTCCTCTCTTTTATGATTTCAAACAGTTGCTGGCGTGTCATCGTATGCATTTTAGTTAAGAATTAAGAGTTAAGAGTTAAGTAAAATAGTTTTTTTCATTCTTCATTTTCCATTGTGCGAAGAACAAAACTATTTGTTTTTCATTCTTTTGTTTCGTTTGATGATGCCTGCTATTATAGCCACTAGCAGCATGATAAGTAGGAAAATGGGAATGGCCATGAGAGCGCTGTCTAACTTGTCAATCCACATCAGCACAATTGGCGTAAGGAACGTTGCCACGGCAATGGCAATGAAGTCAGTGCCTCTTTCCTTCAATAGCGTCTTGAAGGCGTTTCTCTGCCCTCCGTTTTCATGATTCATTTTATTTCTTTTTTTATTCTTCATTTTTCATTCTTATAGTTCCGAGGCTTTCAGCCGTTCGGCGTTCTCGGCAACGATGAGGTGGTCGATGCAATCCTGGATGTCGCCGTTCATGAAGGCAGCGAGGTTGTAGATGGTGTAGTTGATGCGGTGGTCGGTGATGCGGCCTTGCGGGTAGTTGTAGGTGCGGATTTTGGCCGAGCGGTCGCCGGTGCTCACCATTGTTTTTCGTTTCGATGCGATGTCGTCGATGTATTTCTGATGCTCCTTGTCATAGATGAAGGTGCGTAGCCGGGCGAGGGCGCGTTCTTTGTTCTTCGGTTGGTCGCGGGTCTCGGTACACTCGATGAGTATCTCCTCGGTAATGCCTGTGATGGGGTTCTTCCAGTTGTAGCGCAGGCGGACGCCTGACTCTACTTTATTGACATTCTGCCCACCGGCACCGCTGCTGCGGAAGGTATCCCAGCGGATTTCGCCCTCGTTGATTTCCACCTCAAAGGCATCGGCTTCAGGCAGACATGCGACGGTGGCGGCACTGGTGTGGACACGTCCCTGCGTCTCCGTGACGGGGATGCGCTGCACGCGGTGCACACCGCTCTCGTACTTCAGCGTGCCATAGACCTTGTCGCCCGTGACACTGAAAATGATCTCCTTGAAGCCACCCATGGTGCCTTCGCTGAACGAACTTACCTCCACTTTCCAGCCTTTCGACTCGCAGTACTTGCTGTACATCTTGAAGAGGTCGCCGGCAAAGAGGGCAGCTTCGTCGCCTCCCGTGCCGCCGCGGATTTCCATGATGACGTTCTTCTCGTCCTCAGGGTCGGCGGGGATGAGCAGCAGCTTGATTTCCTCCTCCATCTCGGGAATCTGGCGGTTGCAGTTCTCGAACTCCTCGCGGGCCAGCTCCTTCATCTCGGGGTCGGTCTCCTCGGCCATCATGGTGCGCGACTCCTCCAACGTGCTGAGCAGCTGGCGATAACGTTTGCGGGCATCCATCAGGGCACCGAGCTCTTTGTATTCTTTATTCAGTTTGACAAACCGCCGCATGTCGGCAATGACGGCAGGGTCGGTGATGAGGAGCTCTATTTCCTCATACTTGCCGGTGAGGGCGTCCAGTTTGTCGAGTAAGGTGTTTTCGGACATATCAGTCAATGATTTTAAGACGATAATCGGGTCTTGTGGTTTGTACTGTTTTGCAGTCGTACTCGGTGAGTCGGGTAATCAGTCCTGTTTTGCGGAAGGTGAGCGTAATCATCGTGCCCTCTGTAGTGTGCGGGGCACTCATGTTGGAAATGAAATTGCCTTGTGACCAGACGACGAGGTGATAGTCCGGCTTGTCGGCATAGGGGACGTACTCCGTAGGCTGGATGACGTGCGGATGTCCCCCGATGATGTGGTCCACGCCGTGCTCAAGAAGCCATTGGCCGTGAAAACGCTGGTAGCTGTCGGGCAGCAGCTTATACTCTGTGCCCCAGTGCATGATGGCGATAATGACGTCGGGGTGCATGGTGCGGGCCACGAGGATGTCTCTTTTCATCTGTGTGGTGTCGATGACGTTGACAACGTTCGGGGCTTCCACCTCAAAACCGTTCATGTCGTAGGTGTAGGTGATGAAAGCGAAGCGGATGCCGTTCTGCTCAACCAGCAACGGGTAGCGCTGCTGCCGTTCCTCGGCGTTGCGATAGGTGCCCAGCGTTAGAATACCCGCCGAATCGGTCATCGTCAGCGTCCGCTCCAATCCTCTCTTCCCGCGGTCGAGACAATGGTTGTTGGACGTGGTGAGCACATCGAAGCCTGTCTTTTTGATGGCCCAGAGCCAGTCGTCGGGGGCGCTGAAACAGGGGTATCCCGTGTAGGGCGGACCGCCGAGGGTTACTTCAAGATTGCCGATGGCAATGTCTGCTGCTTCGATATAGGGCTTCACTTCTTCAAAGCAGATGTCGTAGTTGAAGGTGCCGTCAGGCTGTCGGGCATGCATGAACTGAGGACTATGCTGCATCAGGTCGCCTACGAAAAGCAGCGTGGCTTCGTTCTGTGCAAAGCACCATGAAAAATGGAAAGTAAACAGCGCTATGAGTGTAAAAGAGCTGGCTCGTTTTGCCGAGTCGCGTTGTTTGCGGACTTTGTCGGTGAAGAATGAAGAATAAAATGCTCTTTTGATAATAAGCGACATGCGAGACATTTTATTTTTCATTGACTTCATGTTTCATCAAAACGGCTGGGTAGCTGCTTTCAGGGTGTTCATCATCAACGAGCAGATGGTCATGGGACCGACGCCGCCGGGGACGGGGGTGATGAAGGAGCACTTCGGGGCTACCTCGTCGAATTTGACGTCGCCTGTGAGCTTGAATCCGCTCTTGCGTGTGGCGTCGGGGACACGTGTGGTGCCGACGTCGATGACAACGGCACCCTCCTTCACCATGTCGGCCTTCACGAAGTTGGGCTGCCCCATGGCGGCGATGAGGATGTCGGCTTGACGGCACTCGTCCACCAGCGTCTTCGAGTGGCTGTGGCAGACGGTGACGGTGGCGTCGCCCGGCGTCTGCTTCTGCATCATCAGGGTAGCCATAGGCTTGCCGACGATGTTGCTGCGACCGAGGATGACGCACTTCTTGCCCGATGTCTCTATCCCATAGCGGCGCAGTAGCTCCATGATGCCGGCGGGCGTGGCGCTGACAAAGCAGGGCAGTCCGATAGACATGCGGCCCACGTTGACGGGGTGGAAACCGTCAACGTCCTTCCTGTAGTCGATGGCTTCGATGATGTGCCGCTCGTTGATGTGGCGGGGCAGGGGCAGCTGGACGATGAAGCCGTCCACGTCGGCGTCGTTGTTCAGTTCGTCTATCTTGCTGAGCAGCGTCTCCTCGGTGACGTCGTCCTCGTAGCGGATAAGGGTCGATTTGAATCCACAGACCTCGCAGGCCTTTACTTTGTTGGCCACATAGGTCTCGCTGCCACCGTCGTGTCCGACGAGTATGGCGGCCAGGTGCGGGCGCTTTTCGCCTCGGCTGATGCGTGCAGCCACTTCGGCTGCAATCTCTTGCTTGATTTGTTCGCTGGTTGCTTTTCCGTCAATCAGGGTCATGTTTCGTATTATTTGGGGGTGTTATCTTCTCTTGAATTTCGGCATCCGGCCCTTGGGGGTGTTGGATACGCTCTTCATCATTTTCTTCATCTCGTCGAACTGCTTCAGCAGGCGATTCACCTCCTGAATGCTTGTTCCGCTACCCTTGGCGATGCGTTCGCGGCGGCTTCCGTTGATGATTTCGGGATGCTCGCGCTCCTGGGGCGTCATGGAGCCGATGATGGCTTCGATGCTCTTGAAGGCGTCGTCGTTGATGTCGATATCCTTGATGGCTTTGCCCACGCCGGGAATCATGCCCATCAGGTCCTTGATGTTGCCCATCTTTTTGATCTGGGCAATCTGAGCGCGGAAGTCGTTGAAGTCGAACTGGTTCTTGGCCAGCTTACGGCTTAGTTCGCGCGCTTCTTTCTCGTCGTACTGCTCTTGGGCACGCTCGACGAAGCTGACGATGTCGCCCATGCCGAGTATGCGGTCGGCCATGCGGTTGGGGTGGAAGACGTCGAGAGCGTCCATCTTCTCGCCGGTACCGACGAACATGATAGGCTTGTCGACCACGGTGCGGATGGAGAGGGCTGCGCCGCCGCGTGTGTCGCCGTCGAGCTTGGTGAGGACAACGCCCGTGAAGTCGAGCCGATCGTTGAACTCCTTGGCGGTGTTGACGGCGTCCTGGCCCGTCATGGCATCGACGACGAAGAGGGTTACGTCGGGGGTGACGGCCTCCTTGATGGCGGCAATCTCCTGCATCATCTGCTCGTCGACGGCCAGACGTCCGGCGGTATCGACGATGACCACGTCAAAGCCTTTGGCTTTAGCCTCGCGGATGGCGTTTTGCGCAATCTGCACGGGGTTGCTGTTACCGATCTCCTTGTAAACGGGCACGTCGATTTGTTCGCCGAGCACGCTAAGCTGGTCTATGGCGGCGGGACGATAGACGTCGCAGGCAGCCAGCAGCGGATGCTTGCGGCGTTTGCTCTTGAGCAGCGTGGCCAGCTTGGCGCTCATAGTGGTCTTACCGGAGCCTTGCAGACCGCTCATCAGGATGACCGACGGATGTCCCTTCAGTTCCATTTCGGCCGTTTCGCCACCCATCAGGGTGGTAAGTTCGTCGTGAACAATCTTCACCATCAGCTGCGAGGGACGCACGGCTGTCAGCACGTTTTGTCCCAGCGCCTTCTCCTTGACGGTGTCGGTGAACGACTTGGCTACCTTGTAGTTGACGTCAGCGTCAAGGAGTGCCTTGCGCACGTCCTTCAACGTCTCGGCTACATTCACTTCTGTGATTTTGCCTTCGCCCTTCAGTATCTTGAATGACTTCTCTAATCTTTCGCTTAAATTTTCAAACACCTTTATTTATATTTACGATTTGACAACCTTATAAAATTTACTATTTGACGATTTACTATTTACTATTTATTAACGATTGGATTATTGAGTTATTTGGGGTGTGATGCAATGTGAAATTGAGAAATGAATAAATTGAAAAATAAATCGTAAATTGAAAAGTAGTAAATATCATTTTGAATTATCCTATTTTGCTGATGCGGCGCAGCTTTTCTTCATCGATGATTTTTATCTTTCGTCCGTCGATGGCGATGACCCGTTCGGCAGCAAAGCTGGAGAGAGTGCGGATGGCGTTGGAGGTGGTCATGTTGGAGAGGCTGGCGAGGTCTTCGCGCGAGAGATAGACGCTGATGGTTGCGCCGTCGGCCTCCAGACCATAGTTGTCCTTGAGAAACAGCAGGTTCTCAGCCAGGCGGCCGCGTATGTGCTTCTGTGTCAGGTTGACGGTGCGCTCGTCCGCTTCGCCAAGGTCATAGGCCAGGCGGTGGATGAAGAAGAAGGCCAGACTGTTGTTCTCATGCGCAATCTCCTCAATCACCTGCATGGGGAACGAGCAGATGACCGTGGGTTCGAAGGCCATGGCGCTGGTCACATAGTGTTCGCCGGCGAAGTAGGCGCGATAGCCGAAATAGCCCACGCTGTTTATCATGCGCATGATCTGGTTGCGTCCGCCGATGCCTTCGCGGTAGATTTTCACTCTCCCTTCCACCACACATAGCAGGTGCTCGGGCAGCTGGTTCTCCGCATAGACAATCTCGTTTTTCTTATAGTTGCGCACGCTGATACACTGGCGCATGGTGGCCTTCTGCTTGTCCGTAAGCAGTTCCCACAGCTCGCTGATGGAGCGGATGGCCCGTTCTTTCGACTCTTCTTTCTTCGCCATACCCGTTTTTATCAGTTGATTATGTCGAAGCCGGTGTAGGGGACGAGGGCCTTGGGTATGCGTATGCCCTCGGGCGTCTGGTTATTTTCGAGCAGGGCGGCCACGATGCGCGGCAGGGCCAGCGCCGAGCCGTTCAGCGTGTGGCAGAGTTCAATCTTACCTGTGTCGGCACGGCGGAAACGGCACTTCAGACGGTTAGCCTGATAGCTGTCGAAGTTGCTCACCGACGACACCTCCAGCCAGCGGCCCTGTGCCTCGGAATATACCTCGAAGTCGTAGCAGATGGCGCTCGTAAAGCTCTGATCGCCACCGCAGAGCAGTAGGATGCGGTAAGGCAGCTCCAACTTCTGCAACAGTCCCTCCACATGTGCAAGCATCTCCTTATGGCTCTCTTTCGAGTGCTCGGGCTTGTCGATGCGGACGATTTCGATTTTCGAGAACTCGTGCAGACGGTTCAGTCCGCGCACGTCCTTGCCGTACGAGCCGGCCTCGCGGCGGAAACACTCCGTGTAGGCGCAGTTCTTCAGGGGCAGCTCCTTCTCGTCGAGAATCACGTCACGGTAGATGTTCGTGACGGGTACCTCGGCGGTGGGGATGAGGTAGAAATCGTCCACCTCGCAATGGTACATCTGTCCCTCCTTGTCTGGCAGCTGGCCTGTGCCGTAGCCCGAGGCAGCGTTCACCACCGTAGGCGGCATGATTTCCGTATAGCCGCTCTTGTTTGCTTCGGCAAGGAAGAAATTGATGAGGGCTCTTTGCAGCTGGGCACCTTTGCCGATATAGACGGGGAAGCCGGCGCCGGTAATCTTCACGCCCAGGTCGAAGTCGATGAGGTTGTATTTCTTTGCCAGTTCCCAGTGGGGCAGGGGATTGTCGATGCCCAGACTGGGGTTGACGTCCCAGTTTCCGACGGTGTCGCCCGCTTTGCACTCCCTGAGGTTGCTCTTCACTACGTGGTTGTCCTCGGCGCCGTAGCCCTCGGGCACCTCGTCGTAGGGCAGGTTGGGGATGGTGTAGAGCACGTTCTGCATGTCGGCAGCGGCGCGTGTCATCTCTTCCTCGAGCTTGCGGTTTGTCTCCTTCAGAGCCGCCACCTCGGCCTTCACAGCCTCGGCCTCGTCGCGCTTGCCCTGCTTCATCAACATGCCGATTTGCGCGGCAAGCTTCTTGGCGTCGGCAAGGTTGCGGTCCAGCGAGGTCTGCGCCGTGCGGCGCACCTTGTCAAGGGCTATTACTTGGTCAACGGCATCCTGCGCACCTTTGAAGTGCTTCTTCTCCAGACCTTTCACGGTCTGTTCTGTCTGTTCGGTAATCTGCTTTAAGGTCAGCATCTCTTTTATTTACGTTTTGACGATTTACTATTTACGATTTAGGCTGCAAAGATACGACTTTTTTTCTTAACTGCCAACTTGTATATAAAAAAAGAGGTTTAGCAAAAGCCAAACCTCCTGTTTTTATTAAATGGAATTTGGATAAAAGATAAGGGAATTGTCAATTATCAATTATCCATTATCCATTACGCCAAAGGCGTTAAGCCTCAGGTTTCTCGACGGGGATGACGGAGACATAGCTGCGGTCGTCGCGTCCGCGCTTGAAGCAGACGGTACCGTCGGTGAGTGCATACAGCGTGTGGTCGCTGCCCATGCCCATGTTGGTGCCGGGATGATGCACGGTGCCACGCTGGCGGACGATGATGTTGCCTGCCTTGCAGAACTGTCCACCCCAGATTTTCACGCCCAGACGTTTGCTGGCTGATTCACGGCCGTTCTTAGAACTACCTACACCTTTTTTATGTGCCATAATCTTTTTTTCGTTTTAAGGGTTAAACTTTCCGTGTCGGTTTAAGCGACAACTTCCTTCACAACGATCTCGCTGAACTGCTGACGATGGCCATTGAGCTTGCGATAGCCTTTGCGGCGACGCTTGTGGAACACGATGACCTTGTCGCCCTTCACCAGCGGGCTCTTCACTTCACACACCACCTTTGCGCCTTCGACGGTGGGGGCACCCACGGTGATGTTACCTTCATTCTCCACAAGCAGCACCTTGTCAAACTCCAGGGTCTGACCGCTCTCGCATTGCTGGATGTGGTACACGAACAACTTCTTGCCAGCCTCGGCCTTGAACTGCTGTCCGTTGATTTCTACGATTGCGTACATTTTGTAACTAAAACTATTTTAAGTTTTTCCGTCAGGCGAGCCGCCTCGTGCGACTGCTTCTCCGAGCCTGTGCGGACTAAATCGGCCGCAAAATTACTGCTTTTGCCGCTAACAACCAAATTTTTTCGTCATTTTTTTTCAGCAGAGCTTTAATACCTCGCTTTTTCCTGATGCCGGCAGGGCGTAGCCGTTGTTGCCGTCGTCATATAGTAAAGTTAGGAGGTGTCTTGTTTTTTCGACCACCCTTAAAAGGAGTCATTTCATGGTTGTGCACAAGAACTCAGTCATGGCGTTGTTATAAACGCTGCCGTAGTGCTGGGCGTTATAAATCTTGACGTGTGAGCCGGTGGTGTGGGCAGCTATAGTGTAGTAGAGGTCGCGCAGGGTGATGCCAGGATTGGCGTCGATGGCCTCCTGAAAACCACGGGTGAAGCCGTTGGAGAGGAAAACGCCGATTTCCTCGCTCCACACGTCGGCGTGGCTGGTCTCGTAGGGGTTAGCGGCGGTGATGAAGAGGCAGCCAGGAAGGCCTTGGCATAAATCGCCGAGGCCGCCGCTGTAACACGCCTCGACAGCCATGAGCAATTTGCGGTGAGGAGTATTGGTGAGTATGTCGCTCATCTTCTGATAGGGCATCGACTGTTTCCCTCCGAAATCCATTGAACCGGGTGATCCGTGGCCACTCCAAAAGACGAAGATGTTGTCATCAGCGTCGGGATGGAGCACTTTAGGTAAGCGGTCGGAGGCATGGCCTTGCAATATATCACCAATGTCGTCGGGCGTCAGCGTATTCAGACGGTAGTCGATGGCCACGGGGTCGTAAAGGTTGCTGCCTGTGTCGCTAATGATCAGCTCGCCTTGATGGGGGTTGTTGGCATGATAAGCCAGGTCATCCTCGCAAATGAGCACGATGTGGTCGTCATCGTAACCATGCTGCTTGAGTAATTGGTACATAGCGAAGACATCGCTTTGGAAACGGTAGTTGGACCAACCCTTTGAGGCAGCAATGAGCAGCGCCCAGCGGTCGTCTAGGTCTGGATATTTGAGGCCGCTCTCGTCATCGACATTGAAGTTCTGCATCGACATGGCCGTCCAGTCCCACATGGCTTTTGCTGAGGTACTGCGGCGTGAGCCTTCGGTGCTGACGTACTCTGTAGTCAGAAAATGGCCTTCATAAAGCCGCCAACGACGGAAGGTGCTGCCACAGACGCTGGCGTGGCTTTTTTCGTCGAAGACCCAGGAGCCGGAGACACCGTCAATGTCGGGTGTGTGGCCCTGGGCAAGGAGCTGGAAGTTTCGGCTCATGTCGGCGGGGAGCCACGAGCCGCCGCCAGAGTCGCGGCCATCAACAACAGCAAGAATGGCGTCATTGAGGGTCATTTTTTTTGATTTCGACAATGTCGCAGCATAGGCAATGAGGCAGAGTGCATCGTAAAACTGGGCCTCGCCATTGATGAGTTCCTCGTTGAAGCGATGGTGGTAGGCCTTGTTGAAGCCTGACTCGGGGGAGGCATAAAGGTCAACGCCCTCGTAGGTGATGTTGGTGGCGGCAGCGGCAATCTGCTCCGAGACGAAAGCATCGCTGCAATAGATGTAGGGAGCGTAGAAATATTTTTTCGGAGGGATGTCGGCTTTGATGCGTCCAGCTTCGTCGTCGAAGGCGAGAGCCATTTGGGGGCTGGAGGGATTGAACAGCAGGATGCGGCTACTCAGGTGCCAGTCGGTGCCGCACATCTTGTGGACATAGGCGCGGAGTTCGGCTTCGTCCTTGTAGAGATAGACACCATGGACAGTCAGCCCGTACTCCTCGGCGATGAATCCGAACCACTCGGCATAGGCGTTTCTGGCCTGGTCGCCTCCGTCGTCTTCACAGAGAAGCATGAGAGGCATGTGGTCGCTTCCGTACATGCTGGCCACACCTGAGAGGATCACTTCTATCTGCGCGATGTCACTTTCGGCCATATTCCATATATAGGGGATATTAGCGTGCTTGCGCTGATATTCGACATGGGTACAGCAGGGCGTAATCATGGGTTTATTGTAGGCCTTACGCTTGCCCAGCTCGACGGCCAATTTTTCGGCGCAGACGGAGGTGGTGGGGCCGACAATGGCGACGATGGTGGTGTCTTCGGCCAGCTGCTTCATATAGTTGGCGATGTCGGCATCATCCTGGCTCTTGAACGTCAGTTCTAATTGCACCTTTTCGTTCATGCTGCGTTGCGCCTCAGCGATGTTCTGGAGTGCCCACGCGGCCGTCCGCTCCCAGCGGGCCTGTTCGCCCTGCTCCATGATGACCGCCACCTTGAGCGTCCGGGGTTGACCGGAGAGTACTTCTTCCGGCGAGCATGCCGTGAGCAACAGGCAGAAAAACGCCATGAAGGCAGCGGCCGTTCTTCCTGTTATCCCGGTTTTCTTATTCTTTTTCATAGGCTTCCTCTTTTTTTAAGGCCTCTTCCTTAAATTTTTCGTAAAGTTTCGCGAAGGTGTCTGGGTCGGCATAGCGGTCGTCAGAGAGCGTCAGATGGTCGGCAAAAGCGGGCGTGATGATGATGTCGGCGGCGCCGTCGCGCATGCCGAAGTGGAGGCAGTTGGGCCAGTCAACATCATTGAGCCACTCGTAGAGGCAGCGCTTGAGCACGTCGCCGATGCGGAAAACGACCGAGAAAGGGATGCGCGACGAGAGTCCCGTCTGATCAATGTCCATGCCTGCCATGAGTGCCATCATGAAGTCGTCATCATTGAGGAAGCGAATCACGCCGGCTTCGGATCCACCCAGAAGCGGGAAGATGAATTCATCATAGAAGAAATAGTCATCGGCCCTGCGAACCATGTATCGTAAAGCCGAGTCGGGCATGGCGAAGCCCTTCGTATTGTCGGAAAGATAATGGACGCTTGTCTTGCACGGCCCCTCTTCCCAAGCGCCGGCATAGTCTTCGCGAGCAGCCATGAAGCCGGCGATGGCTTCTTCCAACAGAGGGTTGCCTGGCATGGCAGTCAGGACAAGTGCATTGAAGTTCTGCGACATCGCGCCAGCCAACCAGCTTATGCCATAACGCGAGATGATTACCGACGTGATACCTTCGATTTGGGCATCGCTCTCGAACATCAGCACACGACCGCCGCGGGCGCGAATGGCATCGAGTTGGTCGCGATGGGCTGCGGCTGCATCAAAGGTTACGTCCATATAGACGGAGCTGCCAATGACGAGAAAAGAGGAGTCACGCCCTGCATTGTCGGTAAGCCATTGGCCGATCATCTCCCCGGCCTCTTCAATGCTTGCAGGCTGCATCAGGCTGAGGGCTGTGCCCGTCTCTCCGGCGAAAGCAAAGATGCCTTCAGCGGCATTATCGTTGTAGCCGTTGTCGCCAAGGCCGTTGGGAGTGACAAGATAGGTGACCGTAGCTGTACGCGTTAGCGTATCCTCGTCGTGTGGCTCTCCATCGTCCGTTCGGCACGCCGCAAACCACAGGCACGAAGATAAGAATAGGAGGAAATATCTTTTGGAGAATGTCATAATACTACTTTTTTTTCTTCAAGCGCCCGCTAAATGCCGCCTTCTATCACTTATATATCAATATTCCAACGGTTCCCAACCATTGCGTCCCTCATTCGTTTCGGGGTCGTAGAAGATGTCGTAGTCCTTGAATGTTTTCATCTCTGTACGGATGAAATTCATGGTTTCTGAAATACATCTCTGGGGGTAACTTCCATATACGTTATGGGTCTCCCATCCATCTTCATAGAAAAAATCATTGGTGTCCGAGGCGTACCTCCGCATGATATACCATGATGTCCGGCATACCCTTGTCGTATAGTCATATTCGTGGTCGTGCCAACCATTCTTGTAGGTGAATGGCCAGATATAGTTTGAACTATACTTGGAATAAGTATAGGTTCTTGTAGGTCCGTCCCAATAGTCTGCACCGTCGCCGCAGCAATAGACCTTGCCGTCTTCAAACATGCAGTCGTAGAGATTCTTTCCGCCTCTGTTCTTGATGGCAAACGTGAAGGCGTCTTCGGCAATGCTTCTGCGCGTTCCGTCATCGTTGTACATGAATCGTTGCAAAGCGTCCAGCTGTTCACGGGAAGGGAATCCTCTATTAATATAACTGTTGTTATTGACCTTCGGATACCAGCTTGTTTCGGTAGTTTGACAATAGGTAACAAAGGGGTCATTGACAAACGTCGGTTTGGGATTATATTGACCGTCGTTTCCGTTAAAGGGATTACCGTCCTTGCGGTCGAAAGTGACCAGCAGACCGCCGTAGTTTGCAGGTCTAATGCATATCCAGTAGCGTCCGTCTTTGTAACGGAGTACATTTCCCGCCTCAAGCTGTCCATTGCCGTTCTGCGGCAAGGCTTCGGGACGGACAAAGAAGACCTGAGTGAGGTTGGGAATCTGGGGCACATTGACGTCGATTGCGGCCAGACTGCCATTGGTTTGCATGGGGGTGTATTCCACCGATCCGTACGCATCGAGATTGATTCGGATATTGGTTCCCAGGGTATCTGCCTTGGTGAACTGGATGGCTGGAAGGAATTTACTCATAAATAGCCCCCGGGCGTAGTCTGCACTCTCTACTAACACGTAGCGCACAGTGGGTGTCACCGAATAGACCACCATGCCGTAATTCGGCTCAAACGAGACGACGTTCATTTCTAGTTTATCTTTCAGAGTGCTGTCCGTCTCACAGAGTCCTTTGATGATATTACTCAAGGCAATCTGCACAGAGTCACTGCGGGTTAGCGAGGATGTCGTTTTACCCGTCCCTTCGAACAAATCTGATTCACATGCAGTCCAGCAACATCCGAACACGACTGCCACACATAACACACTTAAAGATTTCTTTGATTTCATATTTTTTTTATTCATAAGATTAATTCGGATATACCAACTCCCAGCCGTTATGTCCCTCGAACGTATCGGAGTTGTAAAAAATATCGTAGTCCATGAACGTCTTCATTTCTATACGGATGAAGTTCAGGGGTTCTGAAATACTTCTATGGGGATAATTACCCGTAAGTTGATGGTCTCTCACCCAGGTTCATAGAAAGAACGTATGGGTGTTCGCCTGCATGACATATGTCCGTCTTACAGAGCCCATGGATGTAGTTCATCAATGCGACTTGCACAGAATCACAGCGGGTAAGAGCCTTCGAAACGGCACCTTCAGGTCCGCCGTCGAGTTCCGATTCACATGCTGGCCAGAAGCAGTCGAATACAATCTCCATACATAACGCACTTAAACGTTTTGACGTTTTCATTTTCATATACCTTTATATGTTAATACAGATTGTTCACTTCAATGGGATTGTAATAATAGAAGTAGTTGCTGCTGCGCACCACGCGGTTACGAGCCTTCTCATAGTACCAGTTGGGCAGCCCGTCGAGGCTTCCTGACTGTTCAAGGCCGCTACGGTCGTAGAGCAGGAAGTCGTAACCCTCTTTACGGGTGTAATACCACGGTTTGCTGCGGTCGATGCGTCCGTCAGTCGTGATGGCGTATGGCCACTCGTAGGCTGTCACAGGCTTCGACTGCAGATAAGTGTAGGCGGAAACAGAATCCGGCTCCAATACGCCCGCATTCATGTAAACAGTACCGTCTGGGTCGTCCTCCGTACTGATCTCCTCTACACTCATACCACCATAGAGCCAAACAACTCTCCACGCCCTGTCTTTGTGAATGCAGAGGCCGGAAGCGGTGTTGATTTGCTGGCCGTAGATAGGATAGGCCACCCAGACCTTCTCCGTTGGGCTGATGGCGTCAATCTGCTCATGGCAGACGGTCGCCACATAGCGGTTGGCACAGACAATGTTGAAGCACTCGGCCTTGTTGTCAGGCGGAGTAAGCGTAAACTTGGTGCTGACGAAATTCTGGTAGCCGTAGAGACTGAGAAGTAGCTCGGCGTCGCCCGTGACGTGGGCCTCAACCATGTCGGCCAGTTCGCGGTCGGGGATGATATCCCAGATGGGAATCATTTTCATATCGACCAGGGCTGCCGTACTGTCGTTGATAGAAGCTATCCACGGGTCGATGTCGGAGTCGCGCAGGCGGTTCTCACCCCACTTGAAGTTGATAAGGTTCTTGTCCAGCAGGTTGGCATCCCCACCGCGAACGGTCAGTCGGCAGTCTGCCGAGTTGAGAACTTGCAGCTCGCGCTGCTCGTTCTCTGTCCATGCGCGATGCTCATACATCGCCAGACTGAGACCGCCCATCAGTTCTTTCTGATAAAGCGTGTGCAAGGTATCGGTCTCAATTGACATTTCAATTTCAACGCTCCCGCCGAGGGTTGCGCTGGTGACGACGTGCGTACCGTAGCGCATGATGAGTGAGTCGATGGCTATGCGACGACGGTCGTTCGAGGGGTTGGCAAGCTGCTCCTTCAAGTGGTCCAGCGCTTCCCTGAAGTTTCTGGTCAGTAAATTCGGCCCGTAATCACGTCTCTTCACGGCGGCAGACAGCGAACGTGCGTCGAGAATCTTTGTCATCACCCCTTTACGAGCGTATGACCGGCAGAAGTAACTGTTCTTGCGCGTGTGCTGCCAAATGTTAAAGCAGGCCTGTATATCGCCATTGAAGATGATGCACAGCGACGCTTCGGCCTGAGCTTTGACGTAGAGATTCTGAAGATATTCTGTCAGACTATATCCTTCGGTGTAGCCGGAGGTTGTCGTCGGCATCGAGATTTCATGATAGAGGTTGTCGGTGTCGTACACCATCAGCGAGTCAAGGTCGATGACCTGGCTGCGAACGTCGCCAACGTTACACTCTTTACCGTATAGACCGTTGTAGCTATAGCCCACGCCCTGTGTGTAGATAAGCCTGCGGGCGTCCTTCTCCGCGCGCGAATCGCCAACGGGGTTTCCCGCATTGTCACTCGTCACGGTCTCCGTCCAGTCGTCGTTCACCGTGCAAGCCGTCATGCCGAGCACTACGGCAATAGTGACGGCAATGATACGTATCGTCGTTCGTTTCATACCTAATCTTGATTCTTATGGACAAACATCGAGTTGCGGAAGGGACGCACGGTATAGCGCGCGCGCCCAAGATCCAGCCGGAGCTCCACCTGCGTGAGCGAATAGTCGGGTTTCAAGATAAGCGCGCGTCCACCTTGACAGTCATCGGTACGCTCGTTCTTGAAGGGGAGGAATGCTGCCTCACCTTTGTAAAGAAACTTAAGTGTATTGCCATAAGATATATCCTTAAGGAAGTCGTAGGTGCTCAGGCAACCGTCAAAGGTGATGTCGAATCCGCTCTGCTGACCCACAAAAAGTGCTTTAGGGTTGCGACCAATATACGTGTAGAGCGCATCGAGGTCATCGATGGAAGGGATATACCACAAACCCTCATCGGCACCGAAGCTGGCAGTTTCATAAAACTTAGAATTTCTGTGTTGATAAACGTCGGCATAGAGCAATCCGCCGATTATCTTCTCCTTATAGGCCCAGCTATCATCTTTTTTGTGTTCGCCGAAGCCCATTAAGTTGCTCATAGGCTTGCGCGTCCACATGCCGTGCCCGATCTTCACGATAGGATAGAGCGAGGCGTGTCCGTTGATCTTCAGCCATTCGTACTCGACTGTCAGTTTTCTGACCCGCGTCTCGATGCCGTAATCGGTGCCATAGATTGCGCCGTCTATATAAAACAAGGTATCAAGCACCTGACCGGCCTTACACTCCTCAAGCGGCTGGATATAAATACCGCCGTTTTCGTCGAAAGAGACCTCGGAGGGAGTGTTCTCACCGTCACCCACGAAGATCCCGTGACGGATGTTGGTCTTACCTTGGTAGATAGGGTAGATGATGCTAACGCGCTTGTCGCCGCGAAGTTCGGGGACATACTCGTTGCAAATCTCGAATTTAGGTATCTTTTCGTTGTAGGCCAGTTTGACAAGCGACCCGTTACTGTCGAACGTGCACAGGTCCTTCAGGTCCGTAATGGCAATATAATTGTTCAGTCCCAGCTCTTCTTTACGCTGGCCGCTCAGTTGCTCGGCCAGGTCGAGGATGTGACTGCGAACGGCCGCACGCATCCCTTCATCGGGAAGGACTTGCCAGATGGGTATCAGCCGGCAGTCAGCAAGCGAGATGTTCTCCAGATGTTCAAGGCTGATGCTGGCCGTCCAGTCAGCGATGGCATCGGGCGATAGCTGTGCGCTGGTAATATCTGCCGGACGGAGATTCACGTCAAGGCGTTTGCGGCTGGTTTCGTCTCCGCCGTAGGCGTACACCGACACTCCGCCATGCTCGCTCACGCTCTTGTACGTTGTTTCAATGGTTCTGTCTGTCTTGAGTTTTCCTAGGGAATACTCCATGAAGCGTTCCATCTCCTCGCGGTTGGTCTGGTGCTTGACGAAATTGACATCATAGTCAAGACGGCCGCCAAGATCTGCGTAGATGATGATGTGCGTACCATAGGCAGAGACGAATTTCTCCACGTCGGCCTTCGCGTTGCCAGTTTCTTGAAGGCGGGCAATCCATGTACAGAAGTCGGGAGTAAGAATCGGGTAACGGTCCTGACGCTTCAGCAACTGGTCAACCTTGCCCATGTCGAGGAAGCGGCTGGCCACCACCTTCGTAAGCTTGGCGTAGCCGTAACACGACGTTTGGGAGTCGTAACTCTTCACGGACGTGTAGCGATAGGTCTTCTTCGACAGCCCGAGAAACGAAACCTCATCGGTCTGTTCCTTCATGAGGCGAGTGGCCATCTCATAGATGGAGTAGGACGTGTAAAATTTGTAGTCTAGACGGCTGTTCGCCTCTTGACCGATGATGGTACCGTAATCGCGCTCAGCCTGCACGAGGGCGTCGTAGTCGAATACGGGCTTGTCGGAAGCACTAGCGATATCGTTATAGTCGAGCAGCATGTTATAGCCGTAGCCCACACGGCCGTAACGCGTCAGCGCGCCCTCGTCAAGGGCATTGTTGTCATCCTCAGCCGTGCTGTGCTGCACGACACGCACACTAGCTTTCTGACCACGACCCGTACGCACGTTGACTGTTGTTTCGCGACGGCGTTCCGTGTCATTAGGCTGCACATAGAGCACAATGTGCGAGCCAAAACTCCTGTCGTGCGTCACCCAGGCAGCATCCGGCATAACGGATGCAATGCTATCCCCATCGGTCATTCCACTGACCGACAGCGTGCAGTAGCGGCCCAGAAAACCAACATCAACGCTCGTCTCACTAAGCGTCAATACGCTATCTGGAACAATATCGTCGGGGCGGTGACAGCCTGCCACACACAGCAGTACTGTCACCGCTACGACGGCACGACTGACCGTCCGGTATATAGAAAGATTGTTGCCTTTCATACCGTTCGTGACGGATTACATAGACTCAAGGTCAAGTAAGGTGTCTTTGTTTTTGTAGGTGCGGATGAAAAACTCCCGAACGTATGAAGCATATTCGCCGAAGAATGCCCAAACCGGACTGTAGCCATACGAAATCGCCGCAAAAAGATCCTTATTGCTCTCTTTGGGCTCTCCGTTAGGTACGCTGGCTGACCATTCTGCGAGTGCCTGATGTACTCGCTCGATATCAAGATCCTTGGTAACCTCTTTATCTACTTGTGTTTCCTTCAATGTCAGCGCATTCATAACAGCCGAGCGCTTGTCCGTGGAACCTCCGCGTACCATAAACGTGGATTTGGAGTGTTCCATTATATTCTTGGAAGTCTTTAAGTAGCCGGCTTCCACACCCGCCTTGACGTTGAGAAGGCCACTTGTGATATCGACCTTGATAGAGCCATCAATATGGAGCGTATCGGTCACGAAAATCGAGTCGTATTCGATGTTGAGGAAAGTACTGCCGCCCATCAGTATGCTGGATATATACACTGGACCGTAGTTGGTGTCAAGAGACTTCAGCATACTGTTTAATCTGCTTGGAATCTTCCAAGTGGAGTCGGCCTCGGGGATATCAGCCTCATCGTCATATTTAGCAAAAATCTCATCAAATTTGTCCATGATTGCAGCACGGTCTTCATCGAAGCCACCCGTGAGAGCCATGTTTTTCAGATTCCTCATTTGTTTATATTCCTCTTCATCTTCATAAATTCTCCTGCTGACAGTCGAGTTGGCTAGTGCGGCCAAATCCCTTGCACCCAACCAGGCTTTTGCACGAGGAGCCTGGTATTCCGTGCTGTAGCTGACCTTGTTCTGCACCTCTGTTTCGTTGGACTCATAATCGCCCTCGATTTTCAATGTGAAGAGCCCGTAGGTCACGCTGACGCTGGCATGTATGCCCAGTGTGTCCATCTTGGAGTGAAGTTCCTTCGCAACGCCTTCCGAACCGATATCTGCAGCAGAGGTGGTGCTGACGAACACACGGTTGTAGCGATTGCTTTGCTGAGCAATCTGCTTGGCATTGGCAGAACTGGTCACCCAGTTACCCTTGAACATGCCATCTTCTCCATTACCCGTGTTTACGATGTTCACACCCATGCCGAGAACGGTGTTACCCCACGCGTCTTCACTCACAGTCGCGTTGTCGTTCTCGCCGTCGTGCTTCCCAAGATACTGACGGATGCGGATGGACTTTGTCGTCTTGCCAGAAGTAACGGTAAGATCAGCACGACGATCCTCTCCGTTCTCGGGGTTAAGATAATCGGTGAAGATGGTTACTGCGCCTGTCCCGCTGTCCTCATCATTGATTACTTTGGCCCAGGTGCAATCCTCTGGGAGAGAGGCAGTCCACTCGCCAGTCGCCGTGACGGGTATTTCGATGAAACCTCCGAGGCGGTTGATGGTCACTTCCTTGGCGTCTTCCTCGCCGAGAACGAGTTTGCCGTCGTCTATTTTCTCTTCGTTACATGCCGTAAAGCTCACGGCGATGATGCCCATAGACATCAGATAGAAAAACTTTTTCATACTTACGCAAAATATAAATTTTACAATAGATTTTTGTGATTAAGTTTTTACAATTAAAGTTTACATCTTAAGTCCCAGGCTGAATCATCATTCCGGCCGCAAAGTTACAATGCTGACGCATGACGAAAGTCTCATTGCAGGAAAAGATGGTCTTAATTTGTCCAAAGCCACATGCGATATAGTCTCAAAACGAGAAAAAGTTAAGCATGGCGTGAGACATCCAGGCTTGAAACTATTGATGAAATGGGTATTTGGGGGTTATTTCCCTGCTATGCGACGATATTCCGACGGCGACATACCGTAAGCGTCATTGAAAATGCGGAAGAAAGAGCTGCGGGCGAAACCTGAGAGCTCTGCGATGAGCGATACGGAATCCTTCGTGGTAACCAACAGGTGTGTGGCGTAGCGTAGACGGTAATCGTTGAGGAAACCGGTTACGTTTTTGCCGCCCGTGCAGGCACTGATGGCATCAGAGACATAATGCTCATTGGTGCCTAACAACTGGGCTAGGCGTAAGCGGTCGAGACCCGTGTCGGTGTAGATGTGCTCAGGCGAGTCCATGAGGTCGCAAATGCGGCGGAAGAGTTGCTGTTGCGTGGTCAAGGATTCCTTCGGCTGAGTCTTCAGTTGCTCAATAGCCTGTTTTTTCTCTTGCTCACGCTGCTCAATTTCAGCCACAAAGCGCTTGTTCTTCACTTTTAGCTCCTTATTATATCTATAGGTACGCCACAACAGGAAACCGATGAGTAAAATTATGATGGAAGCGGCAATGAGAATCACCTGATGAAGGGAAATGGTGAAAAGCAACTTTGTTAGCTGCAAATCCTTCTGGTGCGCCTGGTAGATGACCGCCAGTTCGGCGGCATCGCTTCGTTTCTGCCACACGAGGGCAGAATCGATGGCGGCGCTCATCTTGTCGGCGGTGGCCAAAGCTTCGGCAGTGACACCGGCCTTGCGATTGGCCAAGTAGCGCGGAGCGAGACATTCGCTTATCTTATCGAAGGTCATACGCGAGCTGTCGGCGGCTGCGTATGTGGTGTCGAGGCGGGCATACATATTGGCAGCTTCGCTGTAACGTCCGGCACTCATCAGATAGCGTGCTGCGCTGGTGATGGTCAGCGGATTGAAGATGCGACTGCGAGGGATGGCGTCATAGGTGTCGGCTGCCTCTTGGGGGTGCCCTGTTGCCTGAAGGAGAAGTGTCCGGCAGAGCGCTCTATGGCATCGGTATTCCTCCAACAGAAGTGAGTCGCCCCTCCAATGCTTGTTCTCGTCCTTGTCCTTTATGGTCTTCTCTTCCCAGGCCTCGAGTTCCTCTTCGCTACGGTGCATCCATTGCTCTGCCTCATCGTATTCGCCCATCTTTAGGAAGGAATGGGAAATCTGGTAACATGCGAAGACCATGCCGATTTCGCCTTGGCGCTCACCGCCCAAAGTTTTCTTCTCCTCGTCGTAGAAACGGGCGTAAGTCTGTTTGGCCTCATCGGTCATCGAAAGTTGCATCTGACACTCGGCCATGAGCGAGAGAAGAGCTGCTACGACCCCTGACGGCACCTCGGGTTCGGTCTTGGGATTCTTCTCAATCCGATCCATGATTTTCGTTACGATGTCCAATGCCCCTTCGACATCACCGCGGTCGTATGTAAGAAATGCGTATCTGTAGCCTGCATCGCCGTATGTGAACCAGTCCTGCGACGGGTTTTCCTGCAGTGCCTCGTAGGCCTTCCTGTAATGCATCTCAGCCAGACGCATCTGCCACTGCCCGTCGTATTCTACTGCCTGTTCGTGGTCGGCGCGCGCCGTGCGCACGACTTCGCTCACGTTGTTTTCTGTGTTGCGGTCGGTGCAAGAGGTAGAGACGGTCAGCAGGACAAAGGCGATGACGAACAGCCTCCAGTAGCTCACAAGGGAGGGCGAAATGATAAATAAAGAGTCAGGGATGCGCATAGAGTGAGAAAAAACGGTTAATGATTAGGAGTAAGAGATGATGATGGTTTCTTATTGTCTCGTAAAGTATTTGTTGTTCCATTTGAGCTTAGTCTCGGACTCGTCGATGGCCGCTTCGTACTTGACGAGCTGCTGGCCCTCTGCGCGTGCTTCGTCCTGTCGTTGCTTCAATTTCTCGTTCCATTCGTCGGTGAGGGCGAGAATCTCGGGTTTGAGTTCAGCCCGGTAGCTGATGTCGGTGGTGTCAACGGCGAATTGCAGGTCGGGCAATAGTGTGACGACGGCTGTGTCGCCCTGAAGTTGCCAGACGAACTGTGTGATGCGCTCGGTGACGATATTGCCGATATATAGGTGTGAGGATTCGTAGGAGACGGTGGTTAGCGTAGCAGAATGGTCTTTGCGGAACTCGAGGATATCCTCGCGTTGCTCGTCGTGGTCGCCCTTGTCCTTGGCGTACCATCGGCCGACCAGTTGGTGCTCACGCGGGGGATTGCCCTTGCGCTCGCGGCTCTTGATGTACGTCTCCTTCTCGCTGTCGCTGATGCCCATGAGGAATTGGCATTCGTCGCTCAGGTTACGCCATTTATGTGCGGTCGAGGTGAAGAACTGTTGACGGAGTGAAGAGTAGGAGATGAAGTAGCCGACATCGTCGCGACACAGCAGTTCCTTGAGATAAACGGCGACGTCGAATCCATAGTCGGGTGTGTGTTTCTTACGCTGTATGAACTCCTTTTCTTCTAAAGGCTTATGCCATTCGAGAGAGGAGGTCAGGTAGTTGTAGAACTCGCGACGGTCGTTGTAGAACGTCTGCACGCGGTCGATGAAGGTGGGGTTGTCGATGTTCTTCCAGGCATCCTGGCTGCTGAGGAACACCTTCTCGTTGGCATCGTCCAGAATATATCCTTCGCCGATATTGTTGTCTGCAAGTAGGTAATCAAACACCGTTGACAGGGTGTCGGAACTGATCTTCTCCAACGAGTCTAAATGCTCCTGAAGGTATTGGGCCAGCAGGCTGTTCTGATACTCTTCGTTGGCATATTTCTCGAACACCTTCACCGTGTTGTCGATATCATGAATCGCCAGGATGGCGAGCTGACGGCCGTTTGCCACCTTCTTCTTGTGGTCAAAATACCTTGACGTGCCGAAGGTAAGCAGGATGGAGATGGTGGTACCCATGACGGAGAGCAGCAGGGATTTCAGGATGCTCTTCGCGTGGTTATGGAGCCACCCGCGGGGTTTGTTGGTTTTCTTCATTTTGGCTATATTCGTTTGAATGTCTGTCTCGAACCCTGATAATTCATATTTCTCTTTTTATCGCCTGCAAATGTAGTCCTTTTCTTTTGAACAGCCAAACCTTTTCCGCTCTGATGTACAAAATGTAGTTTTTTTCTCTGTGAAATACCTGTTAATTGTGTACGGCTATCTCCTGAAGGTCTGATTACACAAAGGTTTGTTTTTCTGCGTCGCGTGCGTCACACCTTTGTAAACAGCAGAGGACGAGGCTCGTAGGCGTGACGCAGGGCGTGACGGAGTATGTGACGCACTTTTGTGCGTCACACACTTTTTCCCCTCAAACCAAGCCGTTTATGCTCTCTATTTCAGCACATTGTCCGTGTGTACGTAGCGTTTGGCGACACACTAACCCTTTCGCAATCTATATATAGTTGAAGCATCCGAATTAGCTCATCTCCACTCCTACGTTCGGGTGCAAACCAAACCTTTTGAGAATGGCTTTGCCGTGCATAAATGCCGTGAAATATCTGCGCCAGCCTTTCAAGGATAATTCGTGGTATTATATGTCCCCTTCTTCAGGATTCCCTGTTTTTCCTGAAATCCAATCTCTTATTCCTATCCAGATGTTGTTTCTTTCTTTAGAACGCAATTGTGTTTTAATTAAAACGCGATTGTGTTCTAAATAAAACACGGCTGTGTTCTAAATAAAACGCAATTGGGTTTCAAGAACATTTGCTTCCTTTGGCCTCGTTTTTGTCATGCTCCCCGATGTCACCCCAAACTAACGGAAAAACATCAAAGCCCCTGTCAGGGAGAAAAGTCCATTTTTGCCTGGAAGGCACAATGCAAACGCCTGATATTTTGTATAAAGAGCCCCCATGTTCAGAGCCAAATCAAGTGTGACGCACTTTTTGCGTCACACTCTCCGTCACACTCTGCGTCACGCCATACGGTGCTGTCATTCTAATTGTTACGTAACCTGTGACGCACGCGACGCAGAAAAACAAACTTCTTGTGGGAGAGAAGTCAGCTGTTTTCCTGATTTAGGTTGACCGTTTTGCTGCTTATTATCTCTACGGAGCCAAGGAGTCCAAGGAGATTGA
>Ga0129306_1000384_pt1 | contig 71146 bp, 57 predicted proteins | sample P827metagenome_FD_94438 | JGI IMG/M metagenome (GOLD analysis project Ga0129306, IMG submission 94438) | Capybara group fecal microbial communities from Wisconsin, USA - P827 metagenome | ecosystem: Host-associated > Mammals > Digestive system > Large intestine > Fecal | place: USA: Wisconsin... | reverse complement strand
TTCCACGTAAAAACCTGGGATACCATACTCCGGAACAGATGTTTGAATCTGAACTGGACATGATATATAAAAGGACATCTTAATTTTTTTGAACTATTTCAACTTGTTATTGCAATTACTAGAGTTTTTCTTTTCTTGAACAAATGTATCAACATCTGAAATTACCGTTTCATATTTTGTATATAAACGGCCATAAAGGATTACTGGCGTTCCACTAGATACTAAATCACTTTTTGAATAGCCGCTTCCCTTTGAAAAAATAGCAATCTCTCCCAACTTCTTTTCTTCCCATGCAGGGAAGTCTGTGCCGTCGGCGGATTTGAAGCGGAGTTGCTGGGTGAAAAGTTTTTGCATTAATGCTTTTTTCTTTTTTTGCAGGGTGTTTAGAATCTTTGTTTCGGCTGTGATTATTGAATCTACATTTGAAAGAAAATCTGCAATTTTTTGTTGTTCTGCAAGAGATGGTACTTTTATTTGAAGTCCGCTTAAATCTTCATTATGCAAATGAACTACAGATTTTCCCTGTGCAAGTTTTGATAAACGTTTCTGTGATGTGCCACTTGAAATTGTCAGAGCAAAGAATTCTGGATTATATTTATCTTTTTGCAAAGATAAAATATTTAAATCCCCGCCAAGAATTATTCCTTTATTCTTTACAACAGAAGCTCTAGATATTTCTTCAGCAGTTTCTCCTGATGCAGGAACTATTATTTCTCCACCTTTTGAAATTATTGAACCTTCTTGCAAATTTACAAAAGTATCTATGTCTGAAATTACTGTTTCATACTTAGTGTACATTCGTCCATATAAAATAATTGGAGAACCGTCATTTACTAAATCATTTTTTGTATAACCTTTTCCTTTAGAAAACGATGCGATATCTGATAATCTTTTCTCTTCCCATTCCCCACTAAACTCCGGGAATCTTAATTTTGGTATATTGCTCATCAGTTTATTCCGTCCTAAAAATCTTCGCTATTATCGTTTTCTTCTTCGAACGGTAACTGTCGGGTGCCAATTTCTTTTGCATTTTTTGAAGAAATCGCTTTTCCGCCGCGTTTTTCAAGTGATTTACGGGCATCTCTTGCAACTTCAGCACCAGAGATTGCAATTTTTGCACTTTCTCCCAAAGTCGTTGGATTTTCATTTTGAGAAAGTTCTGTTGCTGAAGCTTCGGCAAGCATGTTTAGAATCAATTCTATGTTTGTCATGTTGTCGCGAAGATTTTCTTTTTTTAGGCCTTTGTATTCTTTATACTCTTTTGCAGACATATCAGCCCAGGTTCGGTACATCAAATCTGTTAATGCAGCATATTCTCTGCCTTTTTTTACGCCGGCTTTATCCCATTCGTCTGTAAGTGCTTTGCGAACTTCAATTGATTTTATACGCTGGTTAATCCAGTTTTCGCTGTAGCCCAGGTTTCTGTAATTCTGAATTGCTCGATCTATTGAAAGTTCCGGATCAACAGCTTCATCAAGAGCTTCACTTCCAACTTTTGCAAGCCACATCTTAAAAGGTTCTGCTTTTTTGCTTGGCACAGACTGAATAATTCTTAATAAGGCTTCTGTGTTAGCAGCATCAGTTTCGCGCATCTTTCCATCTGGAGCCTGCATTTTCAACTGTCGACAAATTGTCGACAGTTCAATTCCGTCTTCAGAATGAACGCGTTTTTTCATTTTGAACCAATAGTCACGAGGATTCACGCTATCTGTTAAAACTGCGATTACATCTATAACAGAAAAATACCATTGTTCTTCTTCGGAATCCCATACAGAACGGATTTTTTTATCATTAAAAAGCTGAACTTTATTCTGAATATCAATATCTTTATCTGCCATAAAATCCCCTTATATTCCTAATTCTCTGGCAAACTTTTCATACTCTTTTATCAGAGAATCTCGTTCTGCGGTGGCTTCTTTTAGTTCTTTATCAATTTCTGCTAAATCAAGTTCGGGCTCTTCATCAAAGGTATCTACATATCTTGTTATATTAAGATTGTAGCCGTTTTCTTCGATTTCTTTCATGCTTGCAACATGGCAGAACTTTTCTATATCTTTGCGGTCTTTATATGCATTCAGGATTTTCTGGACATTTTCTTCTGTAATTGAGTTTTGATTTTTGCCAGGTTCATATTCTTTTGAAGCATCTATGAAAAGAATGTTGTCCTTGTTCTGGCCGCGGTCATTCTTTAGAACCAAGAGACTTACTGGAATTGATGTTCCATAAAAACAGTTTGGAGCAAGTCCAATTACTGCATCAAGATAATTAAGATTTTTTACTATATAAGTTCTGATTGCTTCTTCTGCTCCGCCACGGAACAAAACTCCATGAGGAAGGAGCACTGCAATTCTGGCATCATCCTCTGCCATATGGAAAATCATATGTTCAAGGAATGCCATATCTTCATAACTTTTTGGAGCAAGCTTTCCATAAGGACTAAAACGGTCGTCTTTCATGTATTTATCTGAAGCAGACCATTTTTGTGAATACGGAGGATTTGCAACCTGCACCTGATATTTTTCTTCCCAGCTTGAACTGTTTTCTCCGCCATCGGTAATTGTATCTGTGTGGCGAATATCAAATTGTTCATAATGAATATTGTGAAGAATCATATTCATGCGGGCAAGGTTATAAGTTGTAGGATTACATTCGTTTCCGTAATAGTGACCGACTTTTACGCATCTACCAACCTGAAGCAAAAGAGAACCAGAACCACAGGCACAGTCGCAAACTGCTTTTGTCTGCTTAAGTCCGTCTGTTGCAAGTAAAGAAAGTAATTTTGAAACAGATTGGGGAGTATAGAATTCCCCGGCTTTTTTACCGGCTGTTGCAGCGTACATTCCAATTAAGTATTCGTAGGCATCACCCAATACATCAATTTCTGTATTTTCCAGTTCAAAGTCGATTGTGTCGATAGACTTCATTACTTTTGCAATTAAGATGGAACGGCTTTTTACATCGCGGCCAAGTTTGCTGGAAGTTAAATCCATATCATCAAAAAGATTTTCAAAGAGCTTTTCTGATTTCTTGCCAAGTGTTGAAGCTGTAATTGAGTTAATTGCTTTGTTCAGATAATCTACATCAAACTTTTCCTGTTCAATTAAATTAATGCAACTGGTGAATAAATACTTTGGTTCTATAAAATAACCGTTGGCCTCAATCATCCAGTCGGTTATAGGCTGAACGTAGTCTTCATTTTTAAAGGCTTCGGCGAAAGATATGCCGTCATCTTTTAAGAGTTCTTTTATCTGTAATTCTTCGTGTTCACTTAAAAAGCGGTAGAATAAAAGCCCCAGAACGTAGTTCTTAAATTCAGAACCTTCCATATTGTTTCTGAGACTGTTTGCCATCTCCCAGAGTTTTTTGTGTAATTCTTCCCGCTGATAAACCTGTCTGTGAGTTGTATTGTTATCTGACATTTTTCTATTCCTTATCCTGCCATTTCTAATGAATACTTATCGGAAGTTTCAATTATAAATAATTTGATTTCTTTTACAACTTTTGAAAGTTCAAGAAAGCCCATTTCTTTATGAATAAGATTTTTGATTGAATCATTATTGAGTATTCCGTCGAATTCATATTCTTCAAAAACAGCATTCAGTTCTTTATATGTAAGGTCATGTTCATTTGCAAATTTTGTAATTTCTTCCTGCTTTGCTTTTTTCTCAAAGCTTCTGAAGCGGTCTTCCAGATCTTCCGGCATTTTTAAGCCATCAATCAGACTTTGAATAAAGGCAATAATTAAATCTGATTTTTTGCGTAAGGTTGGATTTGCAGACTTTTTTATTTTATCAAAGATTTCTGTTATATCCTTTTCTTTCTGCTGAGGATTTGTCATATCAACATTCTTTAAGAGTGTAAGAATGTAATCGACATTTATAACGTCTGTTTCCAGAAGTTCGATCTGGAAATCGACTTCGTCAAGGATGCTGGCCTTTTCTGCAGTATCTCTCCTGCTTAAGTTTTTATGAATATCCAGATACTGGCTCTTAAAATTATCAAAATCTTCTTCGCTTATTCCTATGAGAGCTTCATCAAACTCGAATTCTTCAAAAGTTTTGAGAGTAGTAATAAGACGAATTACTTCACGGAAAGCAAGAATAAATTTTTTCTGTTCAGTTTCACTCTGGAGGTTTGCAGCATCTTGTGGAGTTTCTGCGACCTGCCATAACATACCAAGTGCGGTTTGCAGACGGTCCAGATAGTATTCAAAACTCTTTTGAACAATACCTTCTGTACTTGCAGAATTAGAATAGAGTTTTAAAGCCTGGTCAGTGTTGTATTTTAAGTTGCGATAACAAACGATATTTCCAAATTTTTTCGTGGCTTTTTCTGTTCTGTTTGTTCTGGAATATGACTGCAGCAAATCCTGGTAAACAAGGTTTTTATCTACATAGAGTGTATTCAAAATTTTGCTGTTGTAACCGGTAAGGTACATACGGACAACAATTAAAAGATTGATTTTATTGGCCTTGAACTTTTTAGAAAGGTCTTCGTTGTATTCTGCAAAGGTATCTGTCTTAAATGATGTACCGAATTTTGCATTATAATCATCTATGATTCTTGCCATTGCATCCTGGCTTGTTTCTTCTTTTGATTCTGCATCTTCATTTACGTCGTAAGTAAAAACTGCTGCAAAGGTAAAGTCAGGGTTCAAACGCTTAAAGGTGTCGTAATATTTTATAAGATTTTCTACTCCGCTTGTTGCAAGAATTGCATTGTAGTTTTTATTTACAGTTTTTGCTTTGAAATTTTGAATTATGTTTTTGCAAACTGCTTCAATTCGTCTTTCATCATTCCATGCTTCTGCTGTATCTATTGCAGAAACCTCTGTAGAAGAAGAGGCTGCTTCATTCTCATTTAATTTTTGTTCATAAACGGAGTTTTTAGCAACGATGGTTTTCATGTATTCAATTTTAAATCCAAGAACATTTCCATCAGCAATTGCCTGTTTTATCATATATTGATGTAGAGGTTTTCCAAAAAGAGTCTCTGTAATGTACTGTATTTCACCTTCTTTCTTTGCATTTTCTTTAAAAATTGGAGTTCCAGTAAAACCGAAATATTGAGCCTTTTTGAAAAAGCCTTTTACATCTTTATGCATTTTTCCAAACTGGCTGCGGTGACATTCATCAATCAGAAATACAACTTTTTCATTAGCGTATTCTTCCATAATTGATTTATATTTCGGATCATTTATGGCATGAGACATCTTCTGAATAGTAGTGATTATGAGTTTTCGATTTTTATCCTTTGTCTGTTCAGTAAGAGCTTTTGTATCTTCTGTCTGGTCTACACTGTTTTTTTCATATTCATTAAAGTCTTCTGTAGTTTGTGTATCAAGGTCACGACGGTCTATGAGGAAAAAGACTTTTTTGATTTCTGGATGTGTTATCAGTAGTTTCGCACATTTCCAGCAAGTGAGAGTTTTTCCGGCACCTGTTGTATGCCATACAAAGCCATTATCATCTGAATTTAGAGCTTTATCTAGAAGAAGTTCAGTTGCATATACCTGGTATGGACGCATAATCATCATGCAGCGTTCTGTATCATTTAAAACGGTGTATAAATGCAGCATTTTGAAAAGTCTGTCTGGATTCAAAAAAGCCGGAATAAAATCTTTTATATCATTAATTCTTTTATTCTCTTCATCTGTCCAGTAAAAAGCAGATGAATGAAGGAATGTATTATCGCTATTTGCATAATATTTGGTATTGGTACCATTTGTGATAATGAAAATCTGAATATACTTAAAAAGACCTGTATATGCATGGCGGCGATATCGTTCTGTCTGATTAAAAGCATCTTCCAGTGCAATTCCACGTTTCTTTAATTCCAGCTGGATCAAAGGAAGGCCATTTATTAAAAGAGTTACATCAAATCTTGTTTCATATTTATTGATAACTGTTATTTGATTTGCAACCTGTACTTTATTATTTGAATAATCATCATAATCCAGGAACTTGATATGAACTTTGCTGCCATCTTCACGTTCCAGAACATATTTATCTCTAAGCTGTTTGGCAGATTGATAAACGGATTTGTCTTTTAGATAGGTAAGAATGCGGTCGAATTCTGAGTCTGTAAATGGCGAATTATTCAAATCTTCTTTATTTAAGTTGTAAAGATTTGTACGAAAATTATCTTCAAGAGTTTCTTTGTCTTCAATTTTTTTATAATATGAGTATCCGAACTGCTGCTGCAATTCATTAATGAGCCAATTTTCTAATTCTGTTTCGGATTGGAAACTCACCGAAAACTCCTATTCTCACCAATTCATATTCTAACATACTTTATTAGTAATTGCAATTTACGCAAGACTTTTTTTTCTTGATGCAGTGTCTTTGGAAATCAGACTCCGCTATCAAAGTTTTTGGTCTACCCCCGCTCCGTGTGTGCGGCTTTGACAAAACATCTTAAAACACGATGGCCGAGCTTGTCGGAACCATCATTTATAGGAGCATAGAAAAACTATGGCTATTTCTACTTTCAAAAATGCAGACAGCATATTAAGCGTGACTCTGCGCAAAAATCAGTTCTCTACAGAAGAGAATTCTTTCATTGGACGTGTAACAAGAAACACTGTGACTCTTGAAAACTTGATAGCATCAATCTCCGAAAAGAATGCGGGCGTAAGTCCCTACATGATTCAGCATGTGGCAAACCTTCTGGGAGACGAAATGCTTTCTGCCTGCCAGAATGCAAAGGCGGTGGATGTCCTAGGGCTTGGAACCTTGTACATCTGCGTTGCAGGTGGTGTAAGCGGAGAAAATCCGGGAGAATCAAGCATTCCGGGATTCAAGCTGAACTTTACTCCAAGCTCTCGTGCTCAGGAAGCCGTGGACAGTCTCAAGGTTGACAAAGTTATCATCGCGGATTCAAGTCCTGTAATCGACAGAATCATCAACACCTTTAATCAGAATGAAGAGCGCAACCTTCTTAAAGGCAAGGGTGTCAAAATTACAGGAGCAAAACTCAAGCTTCTGGGTGCTGACACGGGAATCTGGTTTGCCCCTCTCGACACAGAAGGCAACGTCAACAAGGACGAAACAACCTGGATTCAGGTGAGCAAAGAAACGGTAAGCTCCAACAAACCCAAAACGCTTGAATTCTACGTCCCGGACAGTCTTAGCGAAACGACTTACAAAATCGTAATCCGCACAAGATACAGTTCCGGTGACAAGGAATTGAAGTCTCCGGTAACAGCTGTCAGTAAAACTGTTACGGTAGCCGAATAGTTTCCCAAAAACAAAAAAGACCGCCAGAATGAAGCACACTTCAAAACTGGCGGTCTTATAAAATCAATTTTCTACTCTAGTTGAAAACCACGCGACAGAACTTCTTCTTACCAGCACGAAGAACAAGCTCCCCGTCTGAATCCAGGTCGCCGGCCCCAATCTTAACAGTCGGGTCAGAAATGGCTTTACCGTTCAGGCTGGCTCCGTTACCCTGAATCAATCTTCGGGCATCGCCGTTAGAAGCACACAAACCTGCCTTTACGAAAAGTGCGAGAACACCAAGACCTGCGTCAAGCTCTGCCTTTGAGACTTCAACAGTCGGCATCTGAGTTTTGTCACCCTCTCCGCTGAAAGCAGCCTTTGCTCCGGCAAGGGCTGAATCAGCCTTTTCCTTTCCATGGATTTCTTTGGTAACTTCGTAGGCAAGACGCTCTTTTGCGGCATTGATGTCGTCTGCACAGATTTCCTTAATCTCCGGGATTTCAAGGAATGTGAAGAGCTTGAAGAATTTCTCTACATCAGGGTCAGCGACATTTCGCCAGTACTGGAAGAAGTCGTAAACGCTTGTCATGCTCTCGTCGAGGAAAATAGCACCCTTCTCAGTTTTACCCATCTTTTTGCCGTCGCTTCGGGTAATAAGCGGGAACGTAAGACCGAACACATTGTGCTTTGCGTTAAGTTCCTCTGTGCCACCAAGCTTTCGGCGAATCAAATCAACGCCCGCAGTGATGTTGCCCCACTGGTCGTCGCCGCCAATCTGAAGCTGAACGTTGTGTTTTTCGTGCAATCGGAGGAAGTCGTAGCTCTGCAAAAGCTGGTAGTTGAACTCGATGAAAGAAAGGCCTCGCTCAAGCCTCTGCTTGTAAGCCTCGTAAGAAAGCATTTTGTTTACGGAGAAGCATGAGCCGATGTCTCGCAAGAAGTCGATGTAGTTGAGGTCTGCGAGCCAGTCCTTGTTGTTGTCAGAAAAAGCAGTCTTTCCGTCGAAGCCGATGAATTTATCCAGCTGAGCCTTGATTGTCTCAACGTTCTGATCAATCTGCTCGTAGGAAATCATTTTTCGCATCTCAGTTTTGCCGGAAGGGTCGCCGATTCGGGCAGTACCGCCGCCAATCAAAGCGATGCCGATATGACCGAATTTTCGCAAATGTCGGAGAGCAAAGAATGGAACCATGTGACCGATGTGAAGGCTTGGGCCTGTCGGATCACAGCCAACATAAAAAGCCACCGGGCCTTTGTCCATCAAATCAGAAAGCCCCTGCTCGTCAGTGCACTGGGCAAAAAATCCGCGTTCTTTTAAAGTTTCAAGTGCCTTATTCATTTTTATTTCCTTATTTTAAACCACAGATTTCACAGATTCACACAGATAAAATTATTTAATTATGGAAATTTTTCTGCAAAAAGTCTGTTTCTGTTATATTTCATATTTTACCCAAGATTTGACTTCTGTTCAATATTCACCAAGGGGGGGAAGTCTCCCCCTACGCCCGCACTTCGTTGCGGTCTACCCTCTCTACGGTGGCTCCGCCCCCGTAACGCCCCCTTATATTCTAGCCAACATTTTTAAAGTTGACTAGAATAATTTTATGTGTTATAGTTTTTACAGTCAGACAAAACTTCTTTCAAAAGGAGGCATATATGTGCAAGACATCAATTTATGAAGCACGCAACAATTTTTCGGCTCTTGTCAAAAGCGCAGAAGAAGGCGAAGTCATTGCCCTTACACGATATGACAAGCCGGTTGCTGTAATCATCAGCTATGCGGAATATGAAGGCAAATCTTCCAAAGAAATTGATTGGCTTTCAAAGTGGCGCAAAGAAAATGCAGATGTACTTGATGATTCAGGATTGGATTTTACCCCATCAAGGGAATGCCCGGATTATTCAAAAGACCCGTGGGCCTAATTTTATAAAAGGAGAAGAATTATGAAAAAGACATATTTATTAGACACCAATATCGTCTCAGAATTTTCTAAGGCAAATCCAAATCCGCAGGTCTTAGAATTTTATCAGGCACGAAAGAATTTATGTGCGATTTCTGCAATCACATGGCAGGAGCTCACCAGAGGAGTTTCACGACTACCAGAAGGAAAAAGAAAAACCACTCTTCAGAGTTTTATTGAAAACTTTGAGGCAAACACGGAAGTCATTTCATACGACAAGTTTGCTTCCCAAATCTGCGGAGAAATGCAGGCCAATGCCGAAAAGGATGGACACACTCTTCCATTTTACGATTCACAAATCGCAGCTACGGCGATTTCAAACGGAATGGTTCTTGTCACCCACAATATTGCGGATTTCGAACCAATGAGAGAAAAGTCATTTTTGCGCGTTGAAGACTGGTTTACAGCTTAGGCTCAGTTTGCACAGCAGGCACACGGCTTCGTTTTTCCCTGGCAGCCTTCACAAGGAGCTTTTCTTTCTCAAAAGTCACTTCGACATTCCCGCTCTCGCCCACTTTTCCGCCCAGGATAAGGTTGGCAAGCTGGTCTTCGATTTCATTCTGAATCAGGCGGCGCATCGGGCGTGCTCCCATGCTTGGCTCATAGCCGTGATCAAGCAGATAGTCGCGGGCTTTTGGCTTTATTGAAAGATGAATGTTCTTTTCTGAGAGTCGATTTTCAAGCTCTGCAATCTGAATGTCGAGGATTTTTGAAATCTCTTCCCGCTTCAATGGATTGAACACAACGATGTCATCGATTCGGTTGATAAGCTCAGGTGCCATGATTCGTTTGAGTTCTTCCATCGCGTTCGCCTTGATTTCGGCTGGCGGCAAGAATCCGTCATCGAGCTGGGCAAATCCGAGTTTTTTATCGGCCGTGATTGAACGGGCACCGGCATTACTTGTCATGATGATTACAGTATTGCGGAAATTTACGGTGTGACCGAGATTGTCCGTAAGCTCGCCCTCTTCAAGAATCTGAAGGAGAAGATTGAAAACTTCGTTGTGAGCCTTTTCGATTTCGTCAAAAAGAACCACGGAGTACGGCTTCTGCAAAACTTTGTTTGTGAGCATACCGCCCTCTTCGTAGCCGACATAACCTGGAGCCGAGCCTACAAGGCGGCTTGAAGTGTGCTTTTCCATAAAGTCCGACATATCGATTCGAATTAAAGAATCTTCCGTGCCAAATAGGAATTTCGCCATGGCCTTTGCAAGCTGAGTTTTACCCACGCCCGTAGGACCCAAAAAGATGAAGGATCCAAGAGGTCGGTTTGGTGAAGAAACACCCGCACGGCTTCGGCGGATTGCACTCGAAAGATATTTTACAGCCTCGTCCTGCCCGATAACGTCTTTGTGGATTTCTTTTTCCATGTCGAGCAATCGACCTGCCTCGTTTGAGTCAAGCTGCCCGGCCGAGATTCCGGTCATCTCGGAGATAATTTTTGCAATGTCGCGGTCAGTTACATGTTTTCGCACGGTGACTGCATTGTTCTTCCAGTAATTGTTGAAGTCATCAAGCTTCTGCTTTAAATCACGAACTTTATCACGGATCTGGGCTGCCCGCTCATAATCCTGATTCTGAACAAGAAGTTCCTTTTCGTGACTCAAATCTTCGATTGACTTTTCAAGCTCGGCAAGTTCAGCAGGTCTTGACTCAGAAGCAATTTTCTTTGCGCTTCCGGCCTCGTCCAATAAATCAATAGCCTTGTCCGGCTGGAATTTCTCCGGGATATAGCGGGAAGAAAGCTTTACGATTGCTTCGATTGTGCCTTCATCATAAATGACATTGTGGAATTCCTCGTATTTTGGCTTGAGACCGTTGAGAATCTTGATTGTGTCCTCGGTTGAAGGCTCTTCGATTTTGACAATCTGAAATCTTCTGGCAAGAGCTGAGTCTTTTTCGATGTGCTTTCGGTATTCTTTGTAAGTTGTGGCTCCCAAAAGCTGAAGCTCACCGCGGGAAAGGGCCGGCTTTAAGATATTGCTTGCGTCCATCGTGCCGTCCGGGCTTCCCGCACCGATAATCATGTGAAGCTCGTCGATGAAAAGAATTATGTCCTTGGATTCCTTGACTTCCTTCATCATGCGCTTCATGCGCTCCTCAAAGTCACCGCGATATTTAGTGCCTGCGACCATGGCAGTAATGTCCAGAAGAAGAACACGCTTCTGTAAAAGATTGTAAGGAACCTCTCCGCTGGCAATTCTGTGAGCCAAGCCCTCGGCAACCGAAGTTTTACCGACTCCAGGCTCACCCACGAGGATAGGATTGTTCTTTGTGCGTCGGCTCAAAATCTGCACGACACGCTCAATTTCACTTGAACGACCGATTACAGGATCAAGCTCGCCTTTTTTAGCAAGGTCAGTCAAATCACGGCTGAATTCCGCAAGAAAGGACTTTTTCTTTTGATTTGGATTTTCGTTATTGCGTGCTCCGGCATATTCTGTCTCGCGGTTTTCGCTGTTCGAGTCCTCACCGCCGTTCTCATTTGTCAAATCACGGATAACATTCCGAACGGTATCAAGAGAAATTCCACATCGCTCGAAAAATCTGTACGATGCCGAATTTTCCTCGCGGATTGCAGCAAGCAGAAGATGCTCGGTGCCCACATATTCACTTCGGAGAGAACGAGACTCAATCACTGAAACATCAAGCAAGGTTCGCAAACGGCGGCTTGGCGGAAGTGCCGAAAAACTCGGCGGATTCTGAACGCGCTGGATTCCAGACAAAAACTGCTCCAAAAGCAGCTGGAAAGAAAGAATGTTTATGTTCAAAGATTTAAGCGCATTAAAACCAAGGCAGTCAGCTGTTTTGAGAAGTGCGAGAATGACATGCTCAGGCAAAAGTTCTGCCAATCCGCTGTTACGCCCTTCTGTCTGGGCAAAATCTGTAAGAAGCTTCTGTGCTTTTTGTGAAAGACCTTTCATGTTCTAAAAATTCCTATAAATTCCTTTCTATAAAGATAAGGTTTTTTCGTCAAATCGGCAAGCAGGAACTTTACCTCGTTTTCTGTGCCTTTCTGAACTCCCTGGGCGACATATTGAAGTATTTTTTGAACGTTTCCGCCATGTAGCTGGCTCCGCTAAAGCCTGTCAGATCCGCAATCTCGGTCATTGATAAGTCAGTGACTTCAAGCAAATCCGCGATTTTGCGGCTCCGGTAATACATGAGGTATTCTATCGGAGATTTTTCGGTGAATTTGTTGAAAATCTGGTTGCAAAGGCTCTGGCTCACTCCGCCCGAACCTGCAATGTCCGTGAGCGAAATATGCTCGTTGTAATGCTCGTCGATAAAAAACATCATAGCCTTGAGTTTTGAGTTATAATTGTCAGTTTCTGCCATTCCCTGGATATGAAGTCGGTAAGCATCGGTAAAGCGGTGCATGAGAATATCCCAGATTTCAAAAAAATATTTTGTGATGAGGAATTCGTTTTCTTTTGCATCGTTTTCCATGTCACGCAAAAGTTTTTGAAGGGCTGGAGCATCAAAATCCCCCGCCTCAAAATGCACGAATGGAACGGATTTGTCAGCTATAATCGGTTTGACGGCTTTTTCTTCGACTGCAGGGGAAGAACAGATTATTTTTGGATGCAGGACAGCAACGACATACCTCGACACTCCTTCTTCTGGAGCCACAGCGTAGTGAATATTAGTTGAATTGACAAAAATAGTATCGCCTTTTTTAAGATGAATGTTAAAACCGTTCACAACATAATCCATTTCACCGCTTGTTACAGAAAGGAACTCTATATCATCATGATAATGCGGAACACGCTCCCATGTGCAGCCCTTGAATACATAGCCGTAGTAAATATAAGCAGGAAAATCATCGTCATTATAGTTGACGATTTCAGAACCGTCCTTGCGCTTTTTTATAAAACCCCTGTTTGCCTCAATCATACTCTGCCCGCCTGCGAATTATAACAATTTTACAATCAGTCAATTAGATTGTTATTAAAATATGTAATTTTCATAATTTTATTACATTTTCATTTAAACTACAATTCCGTCAATATTAAAAACAAGATTTTTTTGCAACGACAACAACACGGAGTTGCAGGGAGGCATTATGTCTGAAAAAAGTTTTGCAATCGAGATGAAAAATGTGACGAAGGAATTCAAGATCCTTAACCGTCACGAAGGCTTAGGCGGAAGCTTGAGGGATTTGTTCTCACGGGACTACAAAATTCTTCGTGCGGTGGATGATATTTCCATCAACATAAAAAGCGGTGAAATCGCAGGCTATCTTGGCCCGAACGGTGCCGGAAAATCAACTACAATCAAGATGATGACAGGCGTGCTTGAACCGACTTACGGCAAGATTCTTGTGAACGGAAACGAACCATACAAAAACCGCGTGCGCAACGCTGAGAATATCGGAGTCGTTTTCGGGCAGCGAAGTCAGCTCTGGTGGGCTTTGCCTCTCGTGGAATCTTTCAAGCTGCTCAAAGACATTTACATGATTCCGGACCAGAATTACCGGCAGATGCTGGAACTTTATCAGAGTCTTGTGGACATTGAGCCGCTCCTGCACAAGTCGGTCAGGCAGATGTCACTCGGTCAGAGAACTTTGAGCGATATTCTGGCGGCTTTTCTTCACGATCCGAAGATTGTATTTCTTGATGAGCCGACAATCGGACTCGACGTTTCGATGAAGACAAAAATCCGCAATCTCATAAAGGGCTTGAATCAGGAAAAAAACACGACCGTCATTCTAACCACGCACGATATGGGAGACGTTGATGCCCTTTGCCAGCGAATCGTAATCATCGACCACGGAAAAATGATTTACGACAACGACATCGCTCATCTTAAGCAGTATTTCGGCTCATACCGAACGCTCAGGCTTCGTCTTGAAAAGTCCGGCTGGAAGGAAATTCTTGTGGACGAATCAAAGACAAACGTCATGAGCGTAATCAGCGACTATCAGAAAAATGAGACCGTAAAAGACATCAAGCTGGAAGAGATTTCAACGGAAGAAGTCATCAAAAAAATTTACGAAGGAGCGGTAGCCTGATAAGGAGGTTTTATGAACATAAAAAAATATCTTGCGCTTACACGGATCGGAATGATGGAAGAACTTCATTTCCGTCTCGGCACTTTTGTGACAATTCTCGGGAACCTCATCTATCTCGTGATGATTTTCTTTTTGTGGAAGTCAATTTATGCTTCGGCAGGCACGGACAGCGTGAACGGAATGACTTTCAACGACACGCTGATTTATCTTGTGCTTGCGGTCGCCCTTTTTAACTTTCTGGAGATGTTCATCGTCTGGGATATGAGCCGTGACATTCAGTCGGGCGGAATCGTACTCAAACTGCTCAAGCCAATCAGTTTCAGAAGCTACTCTTTCTGGTCTTATTTCGGGCACAATGTGATTACCTTCTTCCTGACTTTTTTGCCTACGTTCATCATTATCAATATAGTGACGCACGGAAGCATCCCTTTGGGAATGAACCTGCTTTTCTTTTTGATTTCTGTCGTGCTGGCCCTGATAATCAATTTCAGCGTGGACATGATTGTTTCGACAATCTGCCTTTACACAGAGTCAACCTGGGGAATTAACATGGTCAAGGAATGTATCGTGCTTCTTCTCTCAGGCGCTTCGATTCCGCTCGCCTTTTTCCCCGATTCGCTCAGAAAGTTCGTCGATTTTTTGCCTTTCAAGTGCATTTACAACACACCGCTGAATATTCTCCTGCAAAAAGACGGCTATTCCACAGGAACTTCACTCGCCATTCAGATTGCGATTCAGGTGGCCTGGTGCATGATTCTCGCAATCTTCGGAAAAATTTTCTGGAGCGTTTCAATTAAAAAAATCACAGTAAACGGAGGCTAAGAATGACAGGAATTAACAAAAGAGGACTTGGATTTTATTTACGGATTTACAGGAAGATTCTCGTCCAGGACTTAAAGAGCAAGATGAGTTACCGTGCAGACTTTATAATCTCGACAATCGGAATGATTATTTCAAACCTCACGGGATTCGTCACCTTTGCGATTCTATTTCAGAATTTTCCGTCGATAAACGGCTGGAACGTCTACGAGATGCTTTTTCTGTACGGATTTTCGCTCGTGGCACTGACTCCGGTACAGTGTTTTTTTGACAACAACTGGAACCTGCGCTATATGGTGAAGTCGGGCGACTTCATAAAATACTGCTTCAGGCCGATAAACATTTTCTTCTATTTTATCTCTGAAGTTTTCGACGTGAAGGGGGTCGGCCAGCTTGTCTTTGGGATTGCGACAATTGTTTACGCATGGGATAATCTTTCGATTCCTGTCACTCCGCTTGTAATTCTGGAACTTGTGGTATTTCTTTTTGCCGCTTCGCTTTTTATGATTGCAATCATGAATTTTGCAGCGGCAGTCTGCTTTTGGATTGTCCAGTCAGGCTATGTTATGGTAATCATGTTCCGATTCAAGGACTATGCGAAATACCCGGCCAGCATATTCAGCGGCATTTTCAGGATTATCTTTACCTTCGTGATTCCGATTGCATTCATCGCTTACTATCCGTCACTGGCAATCTTGAGGCCTGAGAATGTTCCGATTCTGACCTGGCTTTCACCTGCAATCGGGCTGCTCTTTTTCTACCTCAGCTATAAATTCTGGATGCTGGGCGCAAGAAAATACGACGGCACAGGCTCGTGAAAGAAGAATCGAAAGAATCAATCTTCTGCCATGTCGGCAAGTTTTTCTGTATCGACTGGTTCTTCATCAGCGGAATGCAGGTAATCACAGTCCGGATTGATGCATGACTTGTAAGTTCCATTCTTTTTGTCAAACTTTTCAACCAAAAACCAGCCGCACTTGGGACAATACTGATTATCGAGTGGCTTAAAGTGAGATATAAAGTCGCACTTTGGATAGTTAGTGCAGCCGTAGAATTCCTTGCCCCGGCCTTTTGTCTTTCGGGCTACTATTTCACCGTCACAGCCCGGCTTAGGACATTTTGCCAGAGGAATTGACTTGGTATTGTGGCACTCAGGGAAGCCGGAACAAGCCAAAAAGTAGCCGAAACGGCCAAGTTTTTTCATCATGGGCTTGCCACACTTTTCACAAACTTTGTCAGTCGGCTCGTCCAGGAAGCCCTTTATGCTTTCTACGCTGGTCTCAACTTCGTCACAGCGTTTTTTGAAAGGACCGTAGAAATCACGAATCATGTTGTTCCAGACGATTCCGCCCTGCTCTACCTTATCAAGGGTGTTCTCAACTTCAGCGGTAAAATGCTCGTTGATTACGTCCGGGAAGGCTTCAACAAGAATCTTGCAGATCATTTTGCCCAAAATTGTTGGCATGAGCTGCTTGTTGTTGCGGGTAACATAGTAGCGGTCAAGAAGAACTGAAATAATAGGCGCATAGGTTGAAGGGCGGCCGATCCCCTTTTCTTCAAGGGTGCGTACAATTGAAGCGTCTGAATATCGGGCAGGTCCCTGTGTAAAATGCTGCTCAGGATAAAATGAATGGCCGGATTCCAGGACCTCGTCTTTTTTGAGGTTTGGAAGGTTTCCTGTAACTTCCTCTTTGGCTGAAAGAAGCTTGATTACAGAATAAAATCCCTTTTCAACCAGCTTGCTTGCACTTACGCGGAAAAGAGCTTCACCGGCAAGAATTTCTACGGAAGTTGTGGCTGTTTTGGCATTGGTCATCTGGCTTGAAACAAAGCGTTCCCAGATAATCGTGTAAAGCCTGAGCTGGTCGCGGGTAAGATAATCCTTAACATAGTCAGGAGTGTATTTTGAGTAGGTCGGACGGATACATTCATGAGCGTCCTGGGCACTTTTGCCGACAGCATAATGAATCGGCTCTTCAGGAAGGTTATCAGGATATTCTTTTGAAAGCCATTCCCTTACTTCATCAAGGGCAGTTTGTGAGATTCGTACAGAATCAGTTCGCATGTAAGTGATAAGACCCACACGATTTTCGCCCATCTGAATGCCTTCATAGAGCTGCTGGGCAATCTGCATGGTTTTTCGGGAAGTGAATCCCAGGCGGTTTGCCGCAGCCTGCTGCATTTTTGACGTTGTAAAAGGAGCCTTTGGACGGACAGTTTTTTCGGTGACCTTTACGTCGCTGACCTTACACTCAGAATTTTTGATTTCTTCGATAATCTCGTTTACAGCTTTTTCACTTTTGAGCTCTGGATTTTCACTCTTGTATTTTGCAAGCTGGGCAGTAAATTTTGTCTTGCCTTTTTGGAAGTCAGCTTCGAGAGTCCAGTATTCTTCGGGGATAAAATCTTCAACTTCCTTTTCACGCTCACAAATAAGACGAAGAGCAACTGACTGAACACGACCAGCACTCAATCCATTTTTTACCTTTTCCCACAAAAGAGGGCTTAAATTGTATCCTACCAGACGGTCAAGTACACGACGGGCTTTTTGAGCGTTTACCTTGCTCTCGACAATTTCGCCAGGATTTTTAACGGCTTCCTTGATTGCCACTGGAGTGATTTCGTTGAAGACGATTCGCTTAATATCAGCGTCTGTTTTGTCTTTCAGGGCGTTGTTCAAATGCCAGGCAATAGCTTCTCCTTCACGGTCGTTATCGGAAGCAAGCAGGACATGATCTGATTTTTTTGCGTCTTTTTGAAGTTCTTTTAAAAGTTTTGCCCGCCCACGGACAGTAATGTATTCCGGCTGAAAATCATTTTCGATATTGACAGCCATGCGGGATTTTGGAAGGTCGATAAGATGCCCCATAGAGGCTTTTACAGTGTAACCAGGGCCCAGATATTTTTCGATTGTGGTTGCCTTTGCAGGAGATTCCACGATTACCAGTGTAGTTTCACCTGGGGATTTTACTTTCTCTTTAGCCTTCGCCATAATTCAAAACTTCCTTAAAGTGTTCGTAGTCTGAAATAACCGCAGCCCCATCATCAACAAAGGACTTTGGCGTACTACTCTTTTTATATTCCGAATTTAGATTTATTTCAAGTATTTTTTGAGAAAAACATTGTATATGGAAGAAAACTTCACGATTATAGCCCAGAGCAAGGTCAGCCGTTATCATGGCACCGCTTCCTGCAGAAGCCTGAACGACTAAAGTAGTAGGAGAAAGAGCGGCTACGATTCTATTTCGCTGAACATACCTGAAAGGCACGGATGGAGTTCCTGGAAGATATTCTGAAACAAGCAGTCCCCCGCTCTCAAGAATTTTTGCCGCAAGACGAGTATTGCTGTATGGCCGGATAATGTCGATTCCGCAGGGCAGAACTGCACAGGTTGCAGGATTTTTTGAAAGCAAGGCTCCCTTGTGGCTGGCAGCGTCAATTCCAAAGGCAAGTCCACTTACAACACAAAGACCGTCATCACAAGCCTTCCTTGAAAATTCACTTGCGGCAGAAAGAGACTGGGCAAAAGCATGCCGGGTTCCGACAACAGAAACGCACCTTCGATTCAATACTTCAAGATTACCGCGATAAAAAAGCATGAAGGGCGGGTCTTTCATTTCACGGAGCATGGCAGGAAAATCTGAGTCCATGCAGGAAGTTGACTTTATTTTCTGAAATTCCATGATTCTGGCTGCAATTTTAACCTTTCTTAGGGCTTCAGAAGAATTCCACCGGGCCCTTGGGAAAGTCCTCTTTACCAAAATTTCAATTTTTGTGAGGGTAAGCAAAAGGAGCCCTTCTGTAAAAGTATTTTCATCTTCAAAGGGCTTTCCGTTTTCGTCAGCAAGAAGGAATTTATAAAAGATAAGTTTTTCACGCAGAGTCAAAAAAGACGCGTCTGAAGCAATCAAACGCGCCAAAAGCTCAATAGAATGGGAGTTTTGAGTTTTTACCATATCATGAAAGATAATTATTTTGAGTAAGAAGCGTCAAGAACAATTTTTTTGTTTGACAGAGCCTCCTGCTTTTTTGCCTCTGATTTAGTCTGGGAAGCGATTTTATCGTAAAGACTTGCAGCCTTTTCAAATTCACCCTGCATGTAGTAAGCACGGGCAAGAACGAACATGGCGTCAAAATTTCGCGTATCGAAAGAAAGAAGTTTTTCAAGGTGGGGAACAGCTTTTTCACTCTGATCAAGCTCAAAAACATAAAGGATTCCCAAGCCGTAAAGTGCCCGGCCGTATTTTGGCTCAAGCTCAATGGCCCTTAAGTATGCGCTTTCTGCAAGTTTGAGGTAATTGTATTTTTCGGTAGTGGAAGAAGCACCTGTGGCGCCGTAATCAAGGCTGGCCTTTGCCATGTAGCCTGCACACAAGCCCACATAATAAAAAAGGTTCTGGTTTGTGGGATAAATCTGAATTGCCTTCTGGAAATTCTGCAGGGCCTGACCATACTGCTTGGCATCAAGATAACGCACGGCAAGCATTTTGTACCAGATTCCCACCTGAGAATCGGCAAGCTGATTGTCAGCAACCCGCTGCTGATATTTGGCGATGGCTTCCTTTAATTCTGCTTCGCTGGTAGGAGAAGAAACGCCTTCTTCGATTTTCTGCATACGAATAATAGCCTTGTTGGATTTAGTACATCCGCAAAGCGTGAAGACTGTAAAAACAACAGCTGCAAATGATTTGTATCGTTTTTTCATTTTTGACCTCTGTTATGTCCCGGGAAGAATTCCCTGTGTCCCTCTCTCAATTGTTTGTCATCGACATGCGTATAAATTGTAGTGGTCGCAAGATCCGAATGACCCAAAAGTTCCTGCACGCTGCGCAAATCCATTCCCCCTGCAAGAAGATGGGTTGCAAATGAGTGCCGGAGCGTATGAACCTTTGCGTGAAGGCCGGCTTTTACCTCGAGGGCCTTGAAATTCTTCCAGATACCCTTTCGGCTCATGGGCTCGCCCTTGTAATTTACGAAAACCTCAGACACGACTTTTGAACCCACAAGAATCGGTCTGACTTCCAGAAGATACTGCTCAAGCTTTTCCTTTGCAGACTGTCCGAAGGGAACCATCCGCTCCTTGTCACCTTTGCCCTGAACTATAAGAAGCCGCTCTTTAAGGTGAAGGTTTGAAACCTGAAGTCCTGCAGCCTCGCTGATTCTAAGGCCGCAGGAATATATCAGCTCATACAAAGCCCTGTCCCGGATTCCAAGGGGATCCGTAACATCGATGGCAGCCAGCAGGGAATCCACCTGCTCCACCGAAAGGACTTTGGGCAAAGCCCGGCTGGCTTTTGGCCGCTCAAGAAGCTTGGCATGATTTTCCTGCCACATATTCTGGCGCACAAGATAGGACCCCAAAGCACGAAGGCCGGAAATATCCTTTGCAATGGTAAGCTCATCGCAATTCTGCTCTTTGCGCCGCCAGACAAGGTATGAAATCAAAACCTGAGAATTGACGGCGGCCAGTTTAACCTGCTCATTTTGAAGCCAGTTCAGAAAAATTTTGGCGCACTCCTCGTAGGTTGACGCAGAATTTTCTGAAAGGCGTTCCACAGAGACCATATCGCTGTGAAATCTCAAAAGCAGGTCGTTTATAGTCATTAAAGCTTATTTTCTCCCGATGGAAATTCCACGTGAAAGCCCTTCCAGTTTGTTTCGCCATGCGGCAGGCACTGAAAGGTCGTTCATGTCGATTGATCCGCTGGGCGGGTTGATTGAATTAAAGTTTTGCTGGGCATGATTCTGACTCTGCGAAGTACGGGCAAAATCTGAAAGAATGTCCTTTTTATCTGTACCTTCTTCCTTGTGAATCAAAGAAGACTGGCTTTCTGAAACGGCCGGAGATTTTTTTTCATCTTCGTAAATGGTATCGTTGCCAAAGATTCCAGACATGAAGTCATTCTTTTTGGGCTCAGAAGCTGCTGTCTCTACGGGAGTCTTGCGGATGCCGATTTTGACGAAATTGTCAATTGACATTGTGTCTGAATTAATCTGTTCTTCAACCTTCTGGATTTCAGGAGTTTTTTCAGCATTATTTGCCTTGTTAAAGCCAGTGGCAATTACAGTAACGCTGATTTTGTCGTCCATAGTCTCGTCAAGAACCTGTCCCCACAAGACTGTAGCGTCAGGATTTGCCCGCTCGGTAATAATCTGTGCGATTTCGTTACATTCAGACATTGCAACATCGTCGTTTCCGCATATATTGATAAGAACGTTCTTGGCACCGTCAATATTTGTGTCAACAAGAAGACGGTTATTGATTGCGTTATGAGCAGCATCCACGGCACGGTTATCGCCTTCACCCACACCGATTCCAAGGATTGCGTCTCCCTGCCCCTTCATTACGGACTCAACATCACGGAAGTCACGGTTGACAAGACCAGGTTTGGTGATGATGTCAGAGATTCCCTGAACGCCCTGACGGAGAATATCATTGATAATGATGAATGCATTTTTGACGGAAAGACGCTTTTCAGTGTCCTTGAGGATAAGTTCGTTTGGAATTGCAATAAGGGAATCAACCTCGTCACGAAGCTTTTTTACGCCTTCCTCGGCGTGAGCCATGCGGACCTTGCCTTCAAATTTAAATGGGGTTGTAACGACTGCAACAGTGAGGGCACCAAGTTCCCGGGCAATTTTGGCTACGACAGGAGCAGAACCTGTTCCAGTTCCGCCACCCATGCCGGCCGTAATAAAGACCATGTCTGAGTCCTTGAGGATTTCCTTGATTTGTTCCTGCTGCTCTTTTGCAGACTCCTCACCGACTTCCGGCTTGCCGCCGGCACCCAGACCACCGGCAAGTTTCTGGCCAATTTGAATTTTGTACTGGGCTTTATTCTGGCTGAGAGCCTGCAAGTCAGTGTTCATGGCTATGAATTCAACTCCGCCTACACCGCTCTCAATCATTGTGTTTACGGCATTTCCGCCGCAACCGCCGCAGCCTACGACCTTGATTTTGGTCGGGCTTGCCGTGTTTAAAGCCGGAGCATCTGTGCCCGCAGCCTTCACTACTTCGTATTCAAAACTCATGTTGTCCTCCCACCTACAACTGATTTTTGTAATTCTATATATTTTTGTTAAAAGAACTTCTTCATGAACTTCTTGAATGCGCTTTCGCCTTCCTGCTTTGGAAGAGCGGCCTCACGTTTTTTGCCGTGCTTTTTCTCTGGTGAAGAATGATCTTTGTGAGCCAGAATCAAGCCAACCGCAGTGGCATATTCAGGTACACGATATTTGTCTTCCATGCCGCCCATTTTCTGAGGATATCCAAGGCGCACCGAAGAAGTGCCGAATACGCTCTGAGCCATTTCCACGGCACCGTTAAGCTGGGCACCGCCACCAGTAAGGATTATGCTTCCTGAAAGCTGCATGGCCGAAAGACGGCGGGAAATTTCGTCCCTAACCATTGTAAAGATTTCTTCCATTCTTGGATAGATAATCTGGCATAATTCAACTTTAGTTGTAAGTTCCGTGCTTCGGCTTCCGAATCCAGGAATAAGCACTTCCTCATCTTCGTTTTCAACAAGGGGAAGCCAGCAGCATCCGCTTTCAATCTTGATTTTTTCTGCAGTGGAATTTGGGATTCCCTTGACTATTGCGATGTCGTTGGTGACAAGATTTCCACCGATTGGAATTGAGCATGTACAGATTGGAGCATCATTTAAAACGACGACAACATCAGTGGTTCCGCCACCAATGTCAATCAAAATAGAACCAAGTTTTTTTTCATCTTCAATCATTACGGCTTCAGTACAGGCAAGAGTTTTGAGCATGACCTCGTCAAGCTGGTAATTTGCCTGATCAACACAGGTGGTGATATTCTGTACGGCCGTACGGCTTGCTGTAATAATGTGAACTTCTGCTTCAAGGCGGATTGCAATGTTATTTACCGGATTTTTGAATCCGTCTGTCCCGTCAATAATGTACTGCTGGGGAATTACATGGAGCAACTTGCGGTCAAGAGGAACTTTAATGGAGTTTGCGCATTCAATTACGCGTTTTACATCGTCTTCGGTAATTGCCCGCTCACTTTTTCCATAGGAAGAAATTGCTACGGCACCCTTTGAGTTTATGCTTTCGATTTGAACGCCACCAATTCCAGTCACGCAGGACTGAACTTCAAGGCCGGTATTCTGCTCGACTTCATCGATTACCTCATGAATGCACTGCTTAGTCGCCTCAATATTGACGATTGTACCGTTACGGAGGCAGCCGGAAGACGGTTTTTTTGCGACATCAACAATTTCTACGGTCTTATCATCATTTACAACGCCAATTACGGCACGGACAAAGCAAGTTCCGATATCAAGACCAACAACTATGTTACTCAACGAATTCTCCTGTGTGCCCGTTAAGTGTATCAGATTTCGTCCGATAAGTCACTGACCCGTAACGGAGATCTATTTCCTCAACGTCAGGCTCAAGGGCATTCACAACATCAAGTGCGACCATCATGTATTGAAGGGATTCTTCGTTCAGCTGTCGTCCGGTAAGAATTCTAGTCTGAGAATGAATCGGATAAAGAACCAGCTCATAGTTTCCGTATTCTTTTGGAATAACGTGAATCTCTGATACAGCCGCAAAATAGTTCTGTGAAAGCGAGCGAATCTGGTCAATCTGCTCCATCAGGGCACGATACTTTTGGGGGATTCTCATTCCCTCAGGTATATTTTCGACAGGAATTCCAGAAATTAAAGGAAGAGATGAGTCAGAACCAGCAGAATTTGCAGGGGATGTGAAAAGAACGCCGTTTTTGTCAATTTCAACAGGAACAGTCCGTCCGTTTGATGAGACGAAAGTCATGGCAACCGGCTTTCTTTCGGTCACATTTATATAGACTTTGTTTGGAAATCTTTTTGAAACCCGAACATTCTCAACACCAGGAACAGACATAAGGAGAGATTTTGCTTCTGCAGTGCTGAAATTCATGAATTTTTTACCTGCGCATGGCATGATTACGCTGCTCATGCTTTCTTTTGAATGGGCAGAAAGTCCGCTCCATGAAATTTCCACCTTGTCCAGGCATGGCACTACAAAAAAGTATACGCAGAGTTCGCAGACAAGAAGAATTCCAAAAATAGCAGCAAAAATTTTGATGGCATTCAGCTTTGAAGACGAAACAGACTTTCTCTTTCTGCTTCCATGAACCTCAAAACCTTCAAAGCCCTGAATCACAAAATCACTCATAAATAATCTCCTCCATTTTTATATCGTCATTTGGACCAATTTCATTACGTGAAGCGTTCACTAAAAATCCGCATGTCGCCAGCGTGAACAGAATTGACGAACCTCCCGAAGAAAAGAAAGGAAGCGGAATGCCGGTCGTAGGAATTACTCCGCCAACAACAGCCACATTCATGACTGACTGGGCGACAATTGAAACGATGAAGCCGAATGCCGCAACCGAAGCAAAGCGGGATTTTGTCGTAAGCGAACAGTGAAGTCCACGCCATGCAAAAAGAATCAAAATCACAAAGTAAATCAATACGCCAAAATATCCCATTGACTCGGCCCAGCCGGCAAAAATATAGTCTGACTGGATTTCTGGAATTGAATTGATTCTTGAAAGGCCGCTTCCAAGTCCCTGTCCCCAGAATCCGCCGGCAGAAATGGCCCTGCGTGCGGCATAAGTCTGATAGTTCAAGGTCTGAAGGTAGCTTCCCTGATCCAGAAAGCCGATGATTCGGTTCAGACGGTATGGCTCAAGAAAAACAAAAAGGGCACTCAGCGGAACCACAATTGACATTACGGGAAGGAGCCAGAAAATCTTTGAGCCGGATGCAATGAAAAGAAGAATCGCAAGGGCAGCCACAAACACTGAGGTAGACAAATCCGACTGCATTGCAATCGAACCGACCATGATGAAACTTACAAGCACTGCAGGAAATACAGTCTTGTCAAAAGAATCAATGATTTTTGCCTGTTTCTCAAAATAATTTGCAAGGTAAAGGACAATTACAAATTTTACCATTTCTGAAGGCTGAAAAGTCATGAATCCCAGACGAATCCAGCGTCGAGCCCCGTTCACTTCGATTCCCACGCCGGGAATAAAAGTCATTACAGAAAGAAGCAGGGCCGTCACAACCATTAGGGGAAGAAGACGCTTGATTGCATCAAGACTGAATGTAGCGAATACGATAAAAAGCATGAAGCCCAGACATGAACTTATCAGCTGGCGTTTTACGAAATACAGGGAATCATTGAAGGCACGGATTCCGTAATTTCCGGAACACACAAAAAGAGTGAACATGCCGATTCCCCAAAGCAAAACTGAAAGGAGAATCAGTGAGATGTCGCACTTTTTGTATTTTTCAAGGGGACGGTCGGCTACGATACTGAAATTCAAGCTTGGCCTCCCATTCCGATTAAAGGCAGGATTCGTTCCAGTCCCATTCCGCGGGAACCTTTGAGCAAGATCAAATCACCAGCCTCAGCAAATTCATTTATTTCTTTTGCGGCGTCATTTACAGCCTCTTCGTCCTTGTCCCCGATATAAACGAGGCGGACTGAAGAAATTTTTTCGTCTGCAAGGGAAGACTTTTTTTCGGCGATTTCAACGGCCTTTTCATAGGCAGCTTTCATTTCAAATCCAAAGAAAACAACCATGTCGGCGTCAGAAGAAAGGGCCTTTTCCCCCATTTTTGCATGAGCAGACTCTGATTCTTCCCCCAGTTCCAGCATGTCGCCCAAAACATAGATTTTTTTACCTTCAATTTTGGTATCGGCGCACAAGTCCAGGGCTTTTTCCATTGAGTCAGGATTTGCGTTGTAGCAGTCTTCAAGAACAGTAAATTTTCCTTTTTTGATTGTAGATCGGCCTCCAAGCATCTTGAGACTTTCAATTCCGCACTTTATCTGCTCAGCCGTACAGCCCAGTTCCTTTGCAAGGGCAATTGCGGCCAGGGCGTTTAGGAAATTGTATTTTCCAGGAAGTGAAAGGCGCATCAAAAGACCGTCAACACTGAAAACAGTACCGGAAAGTCCCTCATCAACAACGAGTTTTACGCTCTCGTCACAGTCAAGGCCATATTTTACAACCTTACCCTTCACGCCTTTTTCCAAAAAAGAAGCAAAATCGTCTTTCTGAGGGATAAAGGCTGCCCCAAATGAATCAATATATGTGAAAATCTTTTTCTTTTCGTTTGCAATGTTCTGTCGGCTGCCCAAAATTCCAATGTGGGCAGTGCCGATGTTGGTGATGATGGCATAATTGGGCTTAAAGACCTCTGCAATCTCACCGATTTCGTTTACACGGTTCATTCCCATCTCAAAAAGGCCAAGTTCATGCTCACTGCGGATATTGAAAACCGAAAGTGGAAGACCAGTCTCCGAGTTGAAGTTGCCTTTTGTGGCGATTACAGAAAATTTCTGGCGGAGAATTGAAGCCGCAATTTCCTTTGTCGTCGTTTTGCCGCTTGAACCAGTCACAGCACAGCGAATGAGACGGGGAAACTTACGGACATAAGCACCGGCCGCTTTTTGCAGCGCGCGCATTGTGTTCTCCACCAGAATAAAGGCTACATTTTTGTTATCAGCGGCCTCTTTTTTGAGGTCGTCCAGGAGATTTTTAGATGTTTTTTTAGAAACAAAAACGGCAGACGCGCCTTTTTCAAGCGCCTGAGGAATATAGGAATGCCCGTCCTGATTTTCACCGATGAGGGGAACAAAGAGAGATTTTTCCACGACATTACGGCTGTCGGTCTGTACATTCATGAAGCAAAAGTTTTCTGAAGGGAAATCCCCGTTCAAAAGAACTCCTCCCACCGCTTCAAGAATTTCCGGCAATTTCAAGAGACTTTCTATATTTTCAGCACTTCTAGCGTCTGCCATTTTCGTTTACCCTTTTTTTCGACGCGGATTAACGCAGATGAACACAGATTTATATATTTATAATCTGCGTTTATCAGCGTGCATCCGCGTCTAATTACTTAATCTCAACCCGCACAATATCTTCCGATTTGGCTTTATGCATCCCCAGTTCTTCTTCGGCGATTTTTTCGATCCGGTCAGAGCTGGAAAGCAGGCTTATATCGGAAATGAGCTTACGGTTCTGCTCAACTATTTCCACCTGTTTTGCTTCCAGGCGAGCTATCTCACGCTTAAGCATCGCATATCGGTGAGCCTGAAAAGCGTCCAGAGCAAGCAGAAGGGGGATCAGTACGACCGCGGCATAAGCCACAAAACGCAGTTTTGAATCATGCGTAATTTTCATATTGATTCCTCCTCAATCTGAAGTCTGTGCATTTCCGTAGCATTCCGAAGCTTACGCACCACCCGGAGTTTTGCACTTCTGGAAGGAGAATTTGTCCTCACTTCCTCCGCAGTCGGCTCAACAGGTTTTCGAGTCAAAAGCTCGGCACAAGGCTCGCCTCCGCAAATGCACTGAGCCTGCTCTGGCGGGCAAATGCATTTTTTACCCAGATTACGGAAGTAATTTTTTACGATCCGGTCTTCGAGGGAATGAAATGTAATCACGCCCAGTTTTCCGCCGACAGCAAGCACATTGAAAGCATCGTGCAGAGCCTGTGGCAGCCGTCTAAGCTCAGAATTAACAGCAATCCGCAGTGCCTGGAATGTTCGTGTTGCAGGATGGATGTTTCCGTGCCTGTAGTTTCCTGGAACCGCGTTATAAATGATTTCTGCAAGCTGCTTTGACGACTCTATTTTGCCGCCGTTTCTCGCATCAACGATTGCACGGGCAATTCGCCGGCTCATTTTTTCATCACTGTAAAGATAAATCATGTTTGCGAGTTCTTCTTCACGCCATGTATTCACAATGTCAGCCGCACTCTCACCCTCTTCAAAATTCAATCGCATATCAAGAGGCTCATCGTAACGGAAAGAAAATCCCCTTCCGCTCAATTCATAGTGATAGACTGAAATTCCGAGGTCAAAGAGAATAATATTCGGTTTTTCTTTATCTGAAGGATAATTTGCATAAAACTCGTTGAACCAGCCGTTGTAAAAATCCATGCGGTCGCCGTAACAAGCCAGTCGTTCACGTGCGCGGGCCTGAATCGTTTTGTCGCGGTCAAGGCCAAGAATATGAAGATTTGGAAATTTTGCCAGAAATGCATTTGAATGGCCGCCTTCGCCAAGAGTCGAGTCAATCATAAAAGCATTTTTTTCAAATGGCTCTCCGACAGGGCTTAGATAAGACAAGCACTCGTCAAGCAGAACCGGAGTGTGAACAGCTTCCAACTTTTTATCCCACTTTTTATTTGTTTTTTTTAATTAGAAACTTATGTTACTCAAAGCTTCAGCCGCTTCCTTAAGAGAATCTTCGTTCTCTCCAAGGTAGTCACTGTAGGCTTGGGCATCCCAAAGTTCCATATATCTGTTAATTCCCAGGATTACGCAATCCTTGGAAAGATGAGCGTACTCGCGTAAGCTCTGCGGGATAGAAAGGCGTCCGGACTTATCAAGCTCCACTTCCTGAGCAGGAGCTATAAAGTGACGGAGAACAAGAGCGTTCTGACGATTAAAAGGAGATGCAGTCTCCATAATCTTTGACGAAATGTTTTTCCATTCATCGAGAGTATAAAGCCATAAACAGTGGTCGAAGGCCTGTGTAACGATGAGAACGTTTTTGTCTGATTCTGCAAACAATTCGTTTCGCAATCTCGTTGGGAAAAGGATTCTGCCCTTTTCGTCCAGCGTGTTGCGGTACTCACCAGTTAACAACTCCATACCACTATTTACCACTTTAACCCACAATTTCCCACTTGATTATCATTTTAACCCTCAAATTTACTAAAGTCAACCTAAAAACTGCCGATAATACAGTTTTTTTGAAAAAAATCTTAATTCATGCTAAGATGTGGAGAATAAAAAAAATGATAAACACTTACAACGAATCCCGCCTTCACGAAAAGCTCAAAGAACTCTACGCCCTTGAATCAAACGGAAGCATGGAAGTGAAGCTGGACGACACGCCCTGGATCTGCGACATTATTGACGAAAATGGAAACGCAATTGAAATTCAAACCTCAAACCTTTCAGCCCTGACCGAAAAGGCAGAATATATTCTTGAGACAGGAAGGAAATTAAAAATCGTGCACCCCGTGGCCCAGCTAAAGTGGATCGAGCTTTATTCCGCTGACGGAAGTTTTCTGCACCGAAAAAAAAGCCCAAAAAAATCAACGATTTATGACTCGCTCAGGGGCATGACTAAAATATGTCCGCTTTTTCTTCACGAAAACTGCCAGCTGGAACTTTTATACTGCGAAATTAGTGAAATGAGGCGGAAGACAGAAAAGCCGAGTCAGACTCAGAATAATGCCCGCCGCCACCTGAAGGACTGGCTTCCAATGGGAAAAAAACTGGATAAAATCACAGGCAGGGAAAGGCTCTGCACAAGGGAAGACTGGGAAAAGCTGCTCCCGGAAAAGCTGCGGCAAAATACTGAAGAAGGTGCCTGCCGGCAATTCAGGGCATGCGACCTGGCACGGGAACTAAAGGCCGAAAAAGGCTCTCAGGCCGCAAAATGGTCAAGCCTTGTAATCTGGATTCTGACAAAAATGCAGATTCTTGAGGTTACGGAAGTCAAAGGGAAAAGCAGGTATTATTCTATTCGGAAAAAGACTTGAGTTTTTCCTCGCGCTCTTTGATTTCAGACTGTGCCTTTTTGATGCTTTCGATGATTTTTACCACATTCTCATCATCTGCAGACAAGGAAGAAGCGCCACCACCGATGAAGGCAGTGAATGCAAGTTCTCCAAGCTCAGCCTTGTCCTTTTTTATCTGACTTTTTAACTGCTGGATTTCGATTTTAAGTATGCTTTCATCGCCGAATTTAGAGGCGGCCTTACCGGCTTTGTCAAAAGCCTCTTTGGAAGCAGCCCCTCCCTTGTCGATGGCTACCTTGAGCGCTTCAAGTCCCTTGTCAAAAAAATTCTTAAATTCAGTTTTATTCATAGTTTTATGCCCCGTAATTCTTCATAAGTTAAGGTCAAAGTTAATTCTAAATTATAACTCACATTCTTTTTATTGCAAGCAAAGTAAGATCGTCGGCCTGAACGTCTTCATTGACACCTGTGTAATAGACATAATTCAGCTCACCCTCATCAACCTTATTCACGCAATAATAATCGTAAAGATTGAAATATTTTGCAAGGAAAGCATCAATCTTGCGGTCAATTTTAATTCCGTCACCAAAAATCTGGATTACGGTCTTCTTTTTGCCTTCAAGATCCATTTCTGTTTTTTCAACCCGGCCACTTGCGTCAGGCTTTTTGTACATTCGGAAAACCTTTTCCACCGCAGTAAGCGCGATAATCGCTTCCTCAATGTTCCCCTCGCATTTCGTAAAGTCAAATTCCAGGCTCTCTCCTTCCACAGGCCCGTGATAGCGCTTCAAGACATATTTCTTTCGGTTCAAAACTGACTCAATTACGTCCTGAACCCGCTTTGACTCCATCTGCTCGCTCTGCTCACCTTTTTTGTGGGTGTCATGAACCTGACCTTCCTTTAATCCAGGCTCGTCACAGGCAACAACCTCAAAGGCTGAATTGCGGAAAAATCTTGTGGATTCCTCAATGCCGTCAGTGTAAAGGAAGAGAACGTCATTTTTGTTCAGCTTGATTTTTTCTACCTTGTAACCGCCCTTCATCTCAACCATAAAGCTTGGCAAAGGACCTGCAGCCGGAGCTTCGTGCAGGGTAACGACCTTGATTTTGCGTTCGGCTGAATCAAAGATTCGCAGGATATTGTCACCGGCGTTGCAGGTATAGACGTCGCCTGTCTTTGTGTCAAAAAGACAAATCATCATGGCGGCAAATTTACCACGCAAACCAAGAGATTCGATGAAGTCATTTATGTCAGCGGCAAGCAGGTTGAGCTTTACGCCGTTCTTTTCAAATTTCCAGCTGGCAAAATAACGGCGGAAAATCGTGGCTACAATGGTCATGATAAGGGCCGCCGGAACTCCGTGACCTGAAGCGTCACACTTTATGAAAGCATACCAGCGGTCATCAAGCTTTTTGTAATCAAAGTAGTCACCGGAAACGGCATCAGTTCCTTCATAATAACCATAAACCTGAATTTCTTTTTCCTTTAGCTCTGCAACCGTATCTTTTTCGGCTCCTTCGCTCACCAGCGGAATGAAGGCCTTCTGCACTGCCTGACCGTCAAGGTTCATGATGCTCATTTCTGCAGCCTCTGCCCTGGCCTTTGCTTCCTCTGCCTGGGCCCGGGCAGCCTTTTCACGCTCTACTGCCGCCCTCTGATAGGCAATTTTAGCCCTTTCCTCATCACGTGCACCCTTTACCAGACCCTTGGTCATTTCATTTACCGAGTCTCCCAAAGTACGCAGCTCGTCCCTGGAAGTAATCTTGATTTCAACCCCGTCAAGAAGCAGTTTGTTCTCAGTTTCGGTAATTTTTTTTACGTGGGAAACGATTTTCATGATAGGTTTGGTGATGATTGATGAAAGCGTAAAGGAGCTTACAAGGGCAATCAAAGCCGCGATAAGGGCCGAAGCGAATGAAATGTAAACAACAAGATTCCTTGAGTCCTCTACCTGCTTAAGCAGGGTACTGGTACTGACCCGAAGAATTATAATGGCCTGCAGGAAATCCACCTTGTTATTGGCCTTCTGATAGATTACCGGCCAGTAAAAATCATATTCTGTAACGTCATGGTCAAGCTTGCTGTCGTCCATGCGTGGGAAAGCTGTGTAATTCTGGGCAGAAAATTCATTGAGCCTGCGGAAAATCAAGTTCGAGTTGTCCCCTGTTGTCAGCGAAAGGTCATCGACGATTTTTTTTGCCTCCACGTTTAAGTCTATGGAAATTGCCCGGAAATTTGAATTATGGGGCGCATTAATCTGAACAGTACCTGCATCAAAAACAGGGGCATTTATTTTTTTGAGGATATCCGGGTCATTGGTTGCCCATACATAATTCAGCGGTTTCTTTTGATAATCTATGGAATCCTTATCCTCAACAGCCTTGCCATCGATGTGATAACTCAGGATTGTGGCGAATTTTGCCTCCGGGAAGTTGTCAGTCTGATTAATGATGGAGCCGATTTCAACGAGTTTTTCACGGCCATCGTCAAGATAAGTTTCGAGTCCGCTGGCCATGTTTCCCATGACGACTTTGACTCGGTCTTTAAGGCCGGAAATCAATATTCTTTCCTGAACGCGCATCATCCTTGAACCTATAGCAAAGGAAATGCCGGCAACGATAAAAAGAAGCAGGGCTGTAATCGAGAGCCCGAATTTTACCTTCAGCGAGTAGCGGTTTTTCATGGCAGTCTGAATTGTTTCCATCTTTTCTTTTTCCATATATTCTCCTGTCAAAATTGACGAAACATCTTTTCGTATTTTTATCATGTCCCCTGCCGCAGTCAGAATTCCCCGCATGCAGACAAAAATTCCAAGCATAGTCAGAGCAATGACGGACCAGAACAAAAGCCTGTCCGTATTCACGCTGTATTCTGATTCAAAGAAAGGAAGTATCTTCCATACAGGCTCGAAATTGTACTGTTTTCCGTACTTTACGGTGCCGTTTTCGCCGATTGCAAGGGTATTCTTCCATGTGGAAAGGCCCCGCTCGGAATGGCGGATCTGTACGGAATAATTTCCGCTTTTCATGCCGTCAATTTTAATTCCCGTGATTTTTTCCAGGGAAGGACCGTCTTTTTGAATCGAATAGTCCCCTTCACTTTTTTTGAATACCAATTTTTCACCGCTTTCTTTTCGTGTAAGGATGACTTCTGAGATTACGCCGTCATATGAAAATTCTTCCCCGGAAAGTGAAAGCGACACGTTGCCAAAATCATCTGGAACAGCCGTAACTTTACGAATCAAGGTCGCGGCCTTGTACTTATTCAAAAAAACAAGGCAGTTTTCTGCTTCTCCGGCATTTCCAACTGAGTCAATGGCCCTTACAGAAAAGACGTAAAGTCCGTTGTCACGATTTTTAAAGGAAGCGGCTGCCTTTGAGGAAGCGATTTTAGCGGAAGGCATCTTGGCCTTGGAAAGGTTCGGGGCGTTTTTTTCTACCAGCTCAGAAAGAATCACACCGCTTTCTTCAGGCGAAAGGGAAAGGCTTTTTGTTTTTGAGACCCAAAGGCTTTTATCTAAAGAAGCGATTTTTGTTAGTGTCCAGGAATATCCGGCAATCTCGTCTGAGTCGCCGTCATCGTTTTTCCATGAGAAAGAAAGGTCGTTTGATGAAGCAAAGCCCCATTCGTCCCGGTCAAAGGAAATGTCAGTGACTTTTTTGGGTGGAGTCGAGTCAAAATAATATTCCAGCAGGCCGCTCTCCGACCAGTTTCCAGCCTTATCAAGGACTCTGGCCTTGAAATACAAAATCTGGTCACCGGCAAAGTCTTTTGGAATTTCCGCGGTAATTACGCCGCCGGAAGTATTTTTGTATTGCGGGGAAAGAGTGCTTTTTTCAGGCTCTGCATTTAAGTCAGTTGTCCAGATTCCGCTCCAGCCATAAATGCCTGAAACATCATGGGGAAGCAGGACTTTTACGGAAGGATTCCTTTCGCCACCCCTTCTTCCGGCCTTGAAATTTTTGGGCTCAAAGCCTGGTTTTGGGGCATGATAGTCTTCACCCAGCATGCTGATTGCGGAAAGCCGGCCGGAATCTTCCTGCCAGGCAAGGCAAAGGGCATTATTTTCGGCCAGCACAAGGGCACATGGAAAAGCCGAGGCTTTTTTGGAATCCAGCCTCCTCAAAAAGGAATCCACCTCAATCCACTGTACGCCAAGGTTCTGGGAAAGGCGGATTGAGTTCATGCCATTTCTGTCGTCAAACCACAGGGCGTAAAAATTCCCTTTAAAGGTAAAAAGTGAAGGTCTGCGGCCGTTTCCAAAGGCATTCAGGCTTTCCACGTCATTGCGGTCAAGAATTCTGCCTTCAGAAGAAAGGGGAGCCACCATTACGGTCGCCGTGCTGCCGGTTTTCGTGCTTCTTTCCCAGACTATTTTGGTCTGACCATCGACTGAAAGAACAAAGGGCCTGAAATTCTTAAAATCCAGATAAGGTGAAGAATCCGGCATTGAAGAAGAATCAGTTACGATAAAAGGTTCGCTCCAGCCGTCACCGGAAATTCGTGAGGAAGCGTAAATCAGCGAGGTTGAAGAATCCTTTCCATACCAGCCTTCAAAAAATACAAAATCAGCTTCCCCGATTCTGACGAAAAATGGCGAAAAGGCATTTGATATGGAAGCTGAAGGACTGAAATTTTTAAGGGAAGACCAGTTTTTTCCGTCACTAGACTCAGAATACAAAATCGAGAACGAAGATTCCGTGGGACTCTGCCTTCCTTCACCAAGCGAAATAAAGAGAATGAAACCGCCCTGTCCTGAGGCAAAAATTCTTGATGATGTAATCTGCTTCTGCTGGGGTGGAAAGGTAAAATCATGAAAGGAAGATGCCTTATCCGCGGAAGAATAGACTTTCACGACTCCGTTTGCCGCTGAAGAATCAATCACGGAAACAGCTAGAGTTCCTGTATTGGAAAGGGCACAGGAGTACATGTCAGGAACTTCATCACCTGAATACCTGAATATGTCTTTGAGGGTAAAAGTGTCAGACCAGTTCAAGGCATCGGATTTTTGTCGCCATGAAATTTTTATTTCCTGCCTGGCCTTATCTACAGTCTCATAAAAAATATAGGCGTCATGCTCATCATAAAGGCTGTGGGGAAAATAAGAGTTCTTCGCAGAAAAGCCCTCGACAGAATCCCAGAAAAAATTTTCTTTGTTCTGGCCCTGAAGTGAAAAAACGAGGAAAGCAAATGTAAAAATCAGAATAATTTTTCGCATTATTTTACCTACAGTCGTTTTAGGAGACGGTTATTCAAGTCTATGACCTTACGGCTCCGCTTGGCAGCTGCCCCTTTCAAAAGGTTATCCATGATTTCCTTGGCATCGGCAAATCGCCTCTGGTTAAAAAGACGGGCCGCTTCAGCATACATCTTTTCATCGTTCTGCGAAAGGATTGCCGTTGAGCTGGCGCCGATTTTGAGCTGAATCTGAAGCTTAAGTTCCTTGGCGCTCTTGCTGCTTCCGTCAATTGCGATGGCTTCATTGGCAAGGGCAAGGGCCCTGTTGAGTCTGGCCTCGTTACTTCCGGCTTCCTTGAAGGCTTTTTTTGCCTCGGCGATTTTGGATTCAGCAGATTTTTTGACTTCTTTCCGAACTTCTTTTTTTGGGAACATGCCCAGAGAATCCTTGATTTCATAAATTTCCTGGGCAAGTCCCGGATATTTGGGATTGACGGCATACAAGTCTTCAAGATCGGCAAGACGCTCATTCTTGTTTGAGTTAAGGCGGGCCGCATTGTACTGATTCTCAAACTGCCGTGGAAATCCTTCAGGATCAAGTTCCTGCTGAATTTTAAGGGTAATCAGTCTTGCTTCCTTATTGAGTGGATAAACATTCTGCACGTTGCGTATGTTGGTCAGGGACAGATTAAAGGCTTCCCTTGCACCGTCGGCATTTTCCTGCTTTTTGAGGAGCAGACCCCTTTCAAAAGCCTGTTTTGCCATGTCAAGACTGTAGGAAAGTTCAGGATAATGGGGGTCAGACTGAAGAAGTACACGGCCGTATTCAATACTCTTGATTGTTTTTACAATGTTGAGCATGTCTTCGATTTCAGAGTCAGGATCCGTACTTACCTTAGCCCAGCGGCTCTGAGCCATAACAAGAAGATTTTCAGCCGCGTCAAAGCTGCTGGAATAATAGGCAATGGCAGCCTTGTCTTTGAGGGCAAAAACTTCCCTGAGGACTTTCTCATATTCTGCACGCTGGATTTTTAAGGCAAGCTCATTCAAAGTTTCCTCACGCATGGCACGGATTTTCTCCGAGTATTCTATGTCCAGGGCACCCGCATATTTTTCAGAGGCCAGGTCAACTGCGGCATTTGCGCCATCAAAATTTTCTTTTTTAAAGGCGGCAATCGCAAGATTGTACTGCTCGTCAGCGTCCTTCAAAAGATTTTCGTAAGCCATGATTTTAGGCATTGAGTCATTTATGACGAGCTGATTGCGGGCACGAAGCAAGTCAAAATCCTCTATAATTTTGTCAACTGCAAGAGTGCCCCTGTCAAAGTCACTTTCGCTCTTTCTGTATTCCTCGCCGCCTTCAAGCATCTTCCGCTTTTCAATCAGCTCTTCTTTTTTTTGGGAAATTTCCTGATTTATCCTGATAGCGGCATCACGGGCTTCCACAGGGAATTTTTTTATGAATTCCGTGGTAAAGCCTTTTTCATCGTAAGCGGGTGGCTTTCCGCCTGTAAGCAGATTTTCCGTATTGCTGCAAAGATTTTCGTAATGATCATAATCCTTCTGGGCTTCCGTGGAATAAGCCAGGGCAATGTATCCCCACAGTCCTTTTGCATGAAAGGCAGCCTCGCGTAAATTCTGCTCATTAAGGGACGAAAAATAATCTATCTGCCTGCGGAAATCCAGAGGATCATCAGAAATCTGCACTCCAGCCGTAGTACGTTTTTTTGTTCCGGAAATTTTAAGTCTTCCGCCGCTTATCCTTCGAAGTTCTTCTATTTCTTTTTCACGCTCAGATTTGCTGTCAAAATAGTCTTTCTGCTTTTGCTGCTCGTCATTAACAAGGGAAATATAGGATTTTGAGTCAGCTTTTATCTGCTCGTAGCGCAGAAGTTTTTTAAGGTTATGGGAAACTACAGGCTGAGAAAAATCATTTCTGTCGATTTTTTCGGGATTGCGCTTTTCAAATGCCAGTTCCTGTGCGCTTTTGTAGGCCAAAGCCAGGTCTGCCAGATATTCACTCACAAATTCCATTGAAGAAGCATAGCCTGAATGCTTTTCACCCACCGTACTTCCGTCCAGATTTTTTTCCAGATTGTAAAGGTCATGGACAAAGCGGGCAAACTGAGAATATGATTTAGCCGAAGCAACGTTTTTCTGCTCCCCGTCGATTTTGTCAGCCAGGGAATAAATTTTATTTTCCGGCAGGTTCGCGATGAGAGTTCCCAGAATGTCAAGAACAGCCTCATTTGTCTTTTCCTTCATGCCTTCCACACGGCTGTTGTAGTAAGCATCAAAGGCTCCGATTATGCCGGTATCAGGATTAGATTCGTCTCCAAGAATGAATTTCTGGTGGAAAGTTATGTAGGAAGTTCCGAACAGAAGCGGATTCCGCTGATTTGCAAGCAGGTCTTTTTCCTCAAGAATTTTTGCCTCGGCTATGATTCTGTTGCGCAGGTCTGCATATTTTGAAAAGGCTGAGTTTACGTTTTTAAGGGCGGACTTTACGGCGTAAATATCCCTTGCAGAAACAGCCTTAATATACTCGCCATAAGCCTTTTCACATTCACTGATTCTGGCTTCCATGCTGCTGGAAGAAAGGCTTCCCGCAACCAGAGTGCGAACATTGCTCACAGAATGGCGTACAGGCTCAGTGATGTCAGATTCATATACGACAGGGATTCCCTCCGCCCCATGCTCAGGATTGTCCGCGTCAAAAATCAAATCTGAAACTTCATTTTTGATTGCAAAGCCTTCCTCGAACTTAACTGCCGCCTCTGAAAATTTTTCCTTGCGGACAAGGGCCACGCCTTCCCTCATGATTTTTTCATAGAGTATAAGGACTTCACCCAAAGTAACAGTCCTGCGGGCAAGATTGGTGAACTCAATTACGTTATCGTTTGAGTCAAGCTCGGAATTTTCAAGTTCTGCGATTTTTGAAAGTTTTTCAGCCTTGGACTCATCACCGTTTTTAATCAAATCAACAAGGGCACCAGCTCCGCCGTTATAATCTTCACGAAGCTTCATGACCCTGGAAATCCGTTTCTGAGCCCGGTCAAAATCATTGGGATGGGCAGTAATGTATCTGGTCAGTTCCTTTAGGGCTTCATTGTAAGCCGTCGTATCAATAAGAAGGTCAATCTGTTTTAGTGACAAGACTTCCCCGCCCCCGCTTTCCGCCATTTTTGAAGCGGAAGTTTCTGGAAACACAGCCGGGGAAGACAAAAGAGAAAGAGCTAGAATCAGGGCATGTCGTTTTTTTGGCATTTCCTTGTTACAGGCAGAAAAGCTCCATTCATAAATTTTCGGTATTTTTGGTAAGTCAGACAAGGACTTTATCCGAAAATAAAAAAGTGGATTTTTTGCCGCTATCCATTATAATATAATATGATGAAAAAAACTTTCGTTACAGGCATTTTTTTTCTTTTTCTCACTCAGATTCACGGACTGGATCTTTCCAACACTGAATCAAAGCTTGCAGACATTTTTTCATCGCAGATTGACCCAAACGAAGGAAGCACAGTTTTCCGATCTCAGAACATTCCCACAGGCGGCCGCACCGAAGCCCTAGGCACAGCCTATACCGCCCTTTGTGACGACTCAGGCTTTTTTGATTACAATCCGGCAGGAAGCGTAATTCTTGAAGAAAGCGAAATTTCACTTTCCCACAACGCATGGATTGCAGACTCGGCCCTTGAAAGCCTGGCACTTACCCGCCGCAACGGAAATTTCGGCTATGGCGCACAGCTCAAATGCTTTTACGTTCCCTTCACGGAATACAACCTTTACGGAGAGCGGGTTGCAGGAAGCTACTACAGCGAAACCACGGCCACTTTTAACGCCGCATATACTTTTCTGGCCGGCTACACATTCCGGGGGATTTCCATCGGAGCAAACGCAAAAGCTGCATGGAGGAGCGTCCCAGACTATACAGACAACCGTGACGATTCCATAATTTCAGGCTCAGGCCTTGAGCAGTCAGCCCTTGGTCTCATGGGGGATTTAGGTGCAATTGTCAGCTTCAATGCCATAAAGTTCTATCAGGACAGAAAGCCAAACCTAAGGCTGGCCCTGGCCCTGAACAATTTCGGAACCGCAATCACGGGCTTCGGCTCATCAATCAAAAAGGATGATGACAGCCCTTCCCGCCTCAGCATGGGATTTTCTTACAGGCCCTTCGCCCCCCTGCTCATCACCGCTGAATTCAGAAAACCTGTGCTTCTGAGCGATTTTTCTTCCAGTTCAAAAGCTTCATTTGCCACCGGAATCGAAGCCAGAATAACTCAGATTTTCGCCTTTCAGTGCGGATTTTTGCTGCAGGGAGCAAACCCAAGGTTCAGCATTGGAAGCGAATTTGACATAAAGGGAATCAAAATGGACGTGGCTTATACCCTTGACCTTACGACCTCTGCAAATCCCGTTAACCACATAAGCCTGAGCGCCAAAATGACCTTTGGAGACAGGGGAAGAAAGGCCGCCATGGATGAAGTGGACAGACTCTACATCGAAGGACTTAAATTCTACTCGCAGGGCTATTACAACGAGGCAATAATCAAATGGGAAGAAGCAATAAAAACGGCAGCCTCCCCGCCACTTAAAATCAAGTTTGAGCCTGCAATTCAGGCAAGAGATGCCGCCATAAACTTTAACAGGCAGAAGAGCAGCCTTGAAAACATGTACAACATCTCTTTTGACGAAGAATAAGCCGCCGCTTTAATTTATTTTTTTGGCGAGAAAATTCTGAAGTTCATCCATGGAAAAATCAAATGCTCTTTTTCAAGATTTGTGAGCCATTCGGTACTTACAGTATTGGAGCCCAGAGCATCAAAGACAATTATAAAAGCCTTGATTGCTTCCTTGAATCTTTGAGCCGCATACTCAGGGAAGTCTCCGTTGTGAATCATCATGCTCCATTCACCGCTTTGTGCAAGCATAAGTTCCTTTGCCCCAAGGTTGAGCAGGCGGACTTTCAGGCCTGTTTCGTTTGGGAATCTGTCTGAAAGGTCAATCATGCGCTCGCTCATTTTACGGGTATAGCGAATCATCCAGTCATTTGAGCTGTCAAGCAAATCCTCGCCGTAGCTGTTACCCTGAGCCGCTCCAGGATAAGGGGTAATTTTTTGCAGTGAGAAAATATTTCCGATTACGGCCGCAGGTTCTGAAAGAGATACGTCGGAAGCAGAAGCGGCACGTATAAGTTTTTCAAGCCAAATACAGCCTTCAGCCCAGTCCTGACCAAGAGTTTTTGCGTCGATTACGCACAGAAGTGAAGGCGCCTTTTCGCCCATGCACTTTTCAGCCGCATCGAGTTTGGCTTTTTTGGCCGCAAAAAAGGATTCCGCATCTTTTTGAGCCTGGAGTTCAGCCTGATTTGAATCATAAATGCCGTTTTCAGAGTTGTTCCAGTAGCGGAAATATGAAGGAATACGGGGCATGCCTTCTTCGATAAGGGCAGAGTCAACAAGAGACTGAAAAGGAAGGTCAAAAGCTGCATCCTTTGACTGATTTTTATAGACGGGATTTGAAGAAAAGCAATTGTCGCCTGCAATGTCATCGGGAGTGTCAAAATCCTGGCAGAAAAGAGCCAGTGAGGATTTTGACAGGCTGGTAGAATCGTCAAGATTGCAGCGGACGGGAGCAAAAATTCCGTATTCAGGAACAGTCTCGCTAAAAAGTACGGAACGAATGTCAACAATTGAATACTTTATGCCGTAGGAACGGAGAACCTGCTCGATTCCAGGCGTGTAACCCATAAATGGAAGGTAGAAGCCTTCTGGATTCATGCCGAAATAGTGCCGGTGAGAATACAAGCCGACCTCAACCTGAGCATTTAGGATTTCCGTCATGTCGCCGAAATGGGGAAGGAAGGCGTAAGTGCCGCAGGTTGCAAGAAGTTCAAGATTTCCTTTGCCGGCAAAATATGCAAATTCCTTGATAAGATTCTGTGAATAAACCTGGGTAAAGTCCGACAGGTCTTTTTTGGCTTTTGCAAGGCAGGATTCCGCATTTTTGAGCAGTTCTTTATCAGAAGCCAGCCGGACAACTTCCTTTTCACCGAAAGAAATTCGCTTTTCAAGCCATCGGATGTACTGAGATTTAATCAATTCATCATCAAGAAGGGAACACAGTGAAGGTGAAAGAACAAGGGCAAGCTTAAAATCAAGGCCTTCATTCTCAAAACGATGAAACATGTTCACGAGAGGAAGATAAGTCTGAGAAATGGCGCCAAAAAGAATATCATTTTGAAGGGCATAATCCTTTTCGTTTTCATGACGAATATAGCCCTGATGACCTACAATTGTTAAAATCAGATTTTTAGCCATTCCCCTACTCCTCAAAAGACTGTCTGTATTTTTCATAGTGAGATTTCAGCAAGTGCTTCATGCCGGAAACTTCCAGGATTTCAGGGACTTCAACTTCCTGCCCCGGGAATGCCTTTGCCAGAATGGCAGGTGTTTTGGGAAGGGTGATTTTTTTGGAAATTGTAAGACTGTCACAACTTCCGTCCGTAAAAAAGGCAACCAGGTCGACACGCAGAAATTTACGGCCGGCTTCAAGAAGAACATACTGAGCCCGGTCGCTCAAAGCAACCTGAAGATCGTAATATTCAACTGGATTTGAAGATTCTTCTGACTCAAAATAGGAAACACGAAGGACAAGATTTCTAAAACGGGAAGACTCAGAAATTTTTTTGAGCCCTTCCACGCTTATATCCCAGTAAACGAAGGCCCAGGCAGGATTTCTGAGTATAACAGAAATTTCTGTTTCATTGAAAGAAGAAGGAAGCTCCGCGCTTGACGAAGGAACCTCGCCATTTTCGTTCATAATGGCAGCTTTTGGAGCAGGCTGCGCAAATTCCTGAGAAACTTCAAGCAGTTCCCCGATTATAAAACGTCGGTTTAGATTATCCGGGATGTCAATTCCGTAGTCGTCGGCAAGTGCAATAAGGTCAGCCGATGACAATGTTTCAAGATATGCTAAATTCAGTATTTTTTGTTCCATATTTACCTATTTTTATTAGTTTACAATTGTCTTAAAAATCGCAATAAAAATCAAGCCATAATAGGAAAATCATAAAAGAGACTTAAAAAAAAATCCGGCGCAATCAAGTTTTTAATTGAAAAATTGAAAACTTGTTGTAAAATTGAAGGGAGGTATAATTTTGAATTTTAACTTTGCCAGCGAAAAGCTTTGTGACTTTATATCAACAGTACTGAACTCAATCACAAATTTAGAAGACATGAACGCAATTCTTCAGGAGACTGTAAATGAATTTGCCGAAGAACTTCAGCTTGGCAAGCTTTCTGTAAGCGTCACAAACCCTCAGACAGTCTACGAGCCGCTGGGCTTAAACAGTGAGATGCTCAGCTACACAAGTCCCAAAGGCTACAACCCGGACACTTACGAGAAATTCTACTTCACCGAAGAAAACGGCTTCATTACGCTTAAGGCAAACCTTGTTGAAGGAGTTGAATGGACCGATGAAAACCGCAAAATGGTTGACTGCTATGTCGACCTGTCCTACCTCCTTTGCAGCCGTGCAAGGCTCATGAACATCATGGAAGCCGTCAAAATCACGGATTCCCTTACGGGTGCCCTCAACCTTCACGGATTTCAAGAGGCAGTTGGAGAAATTCTTTCAAAAAACAAGATTCAGGACTATTCAGTCATCCTGCTCAACTTCAAGAATTTCAAATACATCAACCAGAAAGTCACGACAGACAACGGCGACATAATCCTGCGAAAATACAGCATGATGGTTCAGGGCTTTTTGAAAAACAAGGGCTACATTGCCCGACTGGGCAGCGACAACTTTCTCGTACTCACGCCCAAAGGCCGGCTCAAAGATTTCATACGCTTCATTGAAACCATAACAATCCCGGTCAACAACAAGGGCACAATGGAAGAAATAAAAATCAACGTAAGGGCAGGAATTTACGAGACCAACGAGGAAACGACTTTCGGCGACATCATGTCAAATTCTGCAGTTGCTCTTGATACGGCACGGCATTCCCGCCATCACGACATTATTTTCTTCCGGCAGGAAATGCTCGAAAAGGCAATCCACGACAAAAGCATATCCAACATGTTCATGGATTCTCTTGCCAAAAACGAATTCAAAGTCTATTACCAGCCCAAGGTTGACCTGACCACGAACACGCTCTGTGGCTGCGAGGCTCTTTCCCGCTGGTACGCCCAAAGGCTCATCACACCAGCCGAGTTCATTCCAATTCTTGAGGCAGAAGGTACAATCAAAAACCTCGACTTCTATGTTCTTGAAGTCGTATGCAAAAATATCCGCGAATGGCTGGACAAAGGAATAGAGCCGGTGCTGATTTCCACAAATTTCTCAAAGCTGCACCTTTCCGACGATAATTTTGAGAATCACATCATCTCAGTCCTTCAAAAATACAATGTTCCTGCAAAATATCTTGAGCTGGAACTTACCGAGCTTTCCGACTACCAGTATTTTGACCGACTGGTGCGTTTTGTAAACACAATGAAGGATGCAGGATTTAAAATCTCAATCGATGACTTTGGAACAGGTTTCTCATCAATGAGCCTTGTGCGCAACCTCAACCCGGACGTCATTAAGCTGGACAAATCACTGATTGACAACGTGGCCGCCGGTGACGACCAAAAAGCCCGCACAGACCGCGTAATAAGCCGCTCAATCATAAGCATGGCTCATGAACTTGGAATAAAAGTAATAGCGGAAGGTGTCGAAACAAAAGAACAGGCAGAATTTTTACTTGCAAACGAATGTCACATGGCCCAGGGCTGGCTCTTCGACAAGGCCCTTGAGCATGATGAATTCGAAAAAAGACTGATTACCCGCAAATACGAGATATAAATTCCTCACAGAGGGCACAGAGTTCACAGAGATATTTTTATAGTAACAAAATAAAATGCCTCAGTCCCACTGCCTGTAAAAACGAAAGAAAAAAATAAACCACAGATGTCACAGATTACACAGATTATTTTTTATCTGTGCCATCTGTGTAATCTGTGGTTTTATTGTTTAAGCAGATTTATGCTTAGAAGCTGCCTGCAACTGCAACAGCACAAGCTACTGTACAACCAACCATTGGGTTGTTGCCCATGCCCATGAAGCCCATCATCTCAACGTGTGCTGGAACTGATGAAGAACCCGCGAACTGAGCGTCTGAGTGCATACGTCCGAGAGTATCAGTAAAGCCGTAGCTAGCAGGGCCTGCAGCCATGTTATCAGGATGCAATGTACGACCTGTACCGCCGCCTGAAGCTACAGAGAAGTATTTTTTACCAGCGAGGAGGCGCTCCTTCTTGTAAGTACCTGCAACCGGGTGCTGGAAGCGAGTTGGGTTTGTAGAGTTTCCTGTGATAGAAACATCGACATCCTCGTGCCACATGATTGCAACGCCTTCGCGAACATCGTCTGCACCGTAGCATTTTACGATGAGGCGGTCTGGGTTTGAACCGTATGGGATTTCTTTAACGACTGTGAGAGCCTTGTCTGTACCCTCGCCGTTGAAGTAGTCGAATTTAGTCTGAACGTATGTGAAACCGTTGATTCGGCTGATGATCTGAGCTGCGTCTTTTCCGAGACCGTTAAGGATAACGCGGAGCTTGTTCTTGCGAACTTTGTTAGCGTTAGCAGCAATCTTAATAGCACCTTCAGCAGCAGCGAAAGATTCGTGGCCAGCCAAGAATGCGAAGCACTGTGTCTCCTCAGAAAGAAGACGAGCGCCCAAGTTTCCGTGTCCGAGACCTACTTTGCGGTCATCAGCTACAGAGCCTGGCAAACAGAATGCCTGCAAGCCTTTACCGATGTTAGCGGCTGCTGTTGAACCTGTTTTGTCACCAGTTTTCTCTGCTTCTTTGATAGCGATTGCAGAACCGAGAACATAAGCCCATTTAGCGTCCTCGAAACAAATCTGCTGTGTAGACTGACAAATCTCGTATGGATCGAAACCACGAGCTTTGCAGAGGTCACGAGCTTCGTTAAGACCAGCCTCGCCCTCTTTGAAACCATATTCTTTAAGAGCCTTATTCACCTGAGGAATGCGGCCTGCGAAATCTTCAAATAATGCCATAAGTCTATTCCTCCTAATTACTCTTTGCGTGGGTCGATGAGTTTAACCATGCCCTGATCAGCTGTTACACGACCGTAGTGTGTGCGAGCCTTCTCGATAGCCTCTTTTGGCTCAACGCCAGCTTTGAGAGCGTCCATCAATTTACCGAAGTTGATACAGTTGTAACCGATAATCTGGTTGTCCTTGTCGATTGCACATGTCTCAACGTAGCCTTCTGTCATTTCGAGGTAGCGAGGACCAGTTTTGCGGGTAGCAAACATAGTTCCAACCTGGCTTCGGAGGTTCTTTCCCAAATCTTCGAGAGAAGCACCGACTTTGAGACCGTCTTTTGAATATGCAGACTGTGAGCGTCCGTAAACAATCTGGAGGAAAAGCTCGCGCATAGCAGTGTTGATAGCATCGCAAACGAGGTCAGTGTTGAGAGCCTCGAGCAAAGTTTTTCCGATGAGGATTTCTGAAGCCATGGCAGCTGAGTGAGTCATACCAGAACAACCGATAGTCTCAACCAATGCTTCTTCAATAATGCCGTTCTTAACGTTCAATGAAAGTTTGCATGCACCCTGCTGTGGTGCACACCAACCGATACCGTGTGTGAATCCCGATACATCTTCAATTTTTTTAACCTGAACCCACTCGCCCTCTTCAGGGATTGGGGCCGGACCATGATATGCGCCTTTAGCCAAAGGACACATATGCTCCACTTCTGCAGTGTAAGTCATGAATTGCTCCTTAATAGAGAAATTGATTTTAGACCAAAACAGAAATATCACAAGGAACAAGACTTATTAGCCACAACAGTCATTCCTTTGTAAAAAACCGTTAAAGTCAACCTAAATAAATAGAATATCACGCTTTTATAGATTTTTCAATATATTGTATAATTCCTTAAAAGGAGAAAAGCCAATGACTGATTACAGATCCGGGCTGGTGCCGCACAGGCCTTGGCAGTCACAGAACCTGATTTTCTGAAGGATGCTCAATTTTCCTCATGACAAAGATAAAACTTAAAGTCAAAAAAGAAAATGTTACGACCCAGCTCAGCGGATATGAATAAAAAATGCTTTGGAATGTATGGAAGCGGGGAATCTGAAAAAATGTTGCAAGATAGACAATCCTGAGTCCGCAGGCTCCCACCATGGTGATTATCATGGGCATTACAGAATGCCCTACCCCACGTATTACTCCGGCCATAGAATCCATCATGCCACAGGTAAAGTAAGTAGCCATAATAACCGCAAGCCTGAGCATTCCGGCTTCAACAACTTCCGGGCTCTTTGAATAGATTCCCAGAATCGGCCGGCCCAGGGCAAGGACAGACAACCCCATCACCACGCCCACGACAATGGCACTGGCCTCGCTTATTACGATCAGGCGTCTGATTCTGTCAAATTTGTGGGCACCCATATTCTGTCCGGCAAAAGTGAGGGTCGCCTGGGCAAAACTGTTCATGGAAATGTAAACAAAGCCCTCAATGCTCTGAGCCGCACTGTTCCCCGCAACCATAACGGCCCCGAAAGAATTTACGGCTGACTGAATCAGCATGTTTGAGAAACTGAAAAGCATGCTCTGCAGCCCGGCAGGAACCCCGATTTTTATGATCCGGCCGAGAATGGCCATGTCCAGCCTGAGTTTTCGCAATTCAAGGCGGAATTCATCTTCCTCGTGCAGTAAAATCCACACAACATAAAAGGCTGCAAAAACCTGACTCAAAACCGTGGCAAAGGCGACACCGGCCACATCCATGCGGAAAAAAATCACAAAAATAAGATTAAGGATTACGTTGATTACCCCGGCCACAAGAAGAATGTAAAGAGGTCTTTTAGTGTCACCTTTGGCCCGCAAAAGTGCCGCACCGAAATTATAGATTATAGTCGCCGTGATTCCACAAAAAAATACCTTGAGGTAAAGGGTTGAAAGCGGCAGGACGTCACTTGGGGAAGCCATCAAAACCAGAATCTGCCTGGAAAAACTCACTCCAATCAGAGTCAGGATAAGACCGCCTATGACGCTTAAGACCATGGTTGTATGAACGGTACGGTTAAGCTCCTCTTTTTTACCGGCTCCAAGAAAATTTGCCGCCACCACGTTACAGCCGATACCAAGACCTATGAAAAAATTCACCAGCAGGTTCACCATGGAAGAAGTAGAACCTACAGCGGCAAGGGAATTATCACCGGCATAGCGTCCAACCACGATAATGTCAGCCGCATTAAAGAGAAGCTGTAAAAGTGAACTGAGAATGAGGGGAACGGAAAATTTTACCAGTTTTGGGAAAATCGCCCCCTCGGTCATGACGATTTGATTTTTCATGTTGAGTAAAAGAAATTTTTTAGTCTAGAGGAAGAGCACCCTTGGAAAAACGAAATGCAGGACAGCCGAAATAATGCAGAATATTCCGAGGTATTTGCGGCCACCACCATAAATGTTCTGGACGGCTTCCGGCAGGGAAAGCTCCACCTCGCCATGATCCTGATACCAGTCCAACAGAAGAACAGCGCCAGCTAAAAGACCGGCAAGGGAAGGAACAAGGTCACCGATTATCGCAATGTCATACTGAATCGGAGAAAGGAGCTTCATAAGGCCGGTAAGGGCTGAAAGAAGGCCCACAACAAGCTGCAGGGTTTTATCACCCAGGAAAGGAATTGCAAGAGACTTTAAGCTGCCAGATGAAGAGGCGGCATTTTCTGCCGTTTCAGGATTAAAATCTGCAGAGTCAGAATCAGAAAGAATCATGTCTGTGCCTTCTTCGTTTTTGACGGCATAGATAAAAATAAGGCCGGCAATGAGATTCAATAAAATTGACAAAAAATAGAACTGAAGCATATTTTCCTCTCTAGCGTTTTTCGACAGGCGACTCAAGGCTCAAAAGTCCGTCACCCATGCCGCATACCGCAGTCACTTTAATTGTATCATAATCTGAAAAAGTTGTCCTCAGAAAAGTCTCCTTTCCTTCGTATTTTCCGGTGACTTTTACTTCACTCAAAGGAAGCCCTTCCCCGTCATAAGAGGTAAAAGTCGCATAGACCGGGATTCCTTTCGCAAAGTCTTCCTTATGCTTTTTTACGGCCTCGCTGAATTTCACGCTGGCATAAACTGAGTCTTCATAGGAAAAGGCCGAAAGAGCCGTGTCGACCCCCATTAAGTTTCCGCTGCGTTTTTCAGGCCCGAAATAGCGCATAAAAAGAATAATACCGAAAGCAAATACAATCGTCACAAAAAGAAGCCTGTTTGCCCTTGTAGAAACCAGAGACTTTAAAAGTCCGCCCTTGTAAGGCTTGAAATTTCCAGAGTAATAATCCTGAACGATTTTGGGAGCGCGTTTAAGGCGCTCGGCACGGCTGTAATGAAAGACAAGATTTTCTTCAGGCAGGGAATTGTCTTCACGTGTTTCTTCGATTTTTGAAAAGTCCATATAGCCCCCAAAAAGCTACTGATTTATAAAAGAGGCAAGGAGCGAATCCGTACGCCACCAGACAGCCTGGGCATTTTCGTTGCGGACAAAAAGGCCTGAAATAATTCCGTTTCCGCTCAGGGAAAGCGTATAGTAGAGGTTTTTTGAATGATCAACCGAAAGAGCCCTTTTTACGATCCGCTGACCGTCCGGCTGAACCATCTGCACGATAAAGCCTTCTTCATTGGGAACGATAAAGAAGAACCAGCCGTTTTCGGTGACTCCAAGAAAATCAAATGGAAGGTTGTAGATTTCTTTGGTAAGGTTTTCCGTGACTGAATACTCGTATGGAGGAATTTCCAAAGGCTCGTCATAAAGGGCCGTTTCCACGTTGAGCGGGCACAAAAGCGTGCTGTAGTAATCGATTCCAGACTGAACCTTAAGGGCAGAGTCAAGGGAAGCGACATAATAGTCAACTTTTACATAAAGCCTGTGCTCGGAACAGTCCGGCACTAGATTTTCAACTGAGACATAGGCCGGAACTTCCTCGTTTTCACCAAGCTTAATTTTTGGGACTGTATTTTTTGATACAGGAACAGTATAAAGAAGGAAACCGTCTGTATTGAACCAATAGGCCACAAGACCTTCATTTGTAGTACAGACCACGACAAGCTCATTGGCCTTTGTGGTGTAAATGTTCTTGATGTAAGGAAAAGGAGTTCCGCCAGGTCCCTGCTGGCCAAGATAATCGATAAATTTACCGTTTGAGTCAAAGCGAAGAACCACCAGAGAAAGCAAAAGCCTGTTTGAGGCATCACGTTCCTGGCGTTCAGAAGGAAGGGTGTCCACCGCATAAATATATTTTCGGGAATCGACGGCAATAGGACCAAGAGTATTGAAAGGATACGGAACTGCTTTTTTAGTGGAACTTATTGAATTTTTGCCTGCAAAAGCAACATCCTTAAGGTATTCATCGTTATAGTAAAGACTGAGAAGATCACCGTAGGAATTGAGTTCAAGAATCTTGCGGGCTTCTCCGTTGGCAATGTAAAAGAATCCGTCCCGCATGGTCATTGAAGTGCGGATTGTTCCGTTTTTGGCCAGGTCAAAAAGATTCAGCTCATCCTCAAAATTTCCGTATTCCAGGGTAAAAAGCGCATTTTCGTTGACAGAATGCACCTGATTTGATTTTGCGCAGGAAATGAAAAGAAAGGCATAAAAAAGTGAAAAAAGTAAAACAATATTTTTGAGAGTTAAGATTTTTTTCATGACTATAGAATACAAAAAAAAAGGCTGTCCGAAAAGTAGACAGCCTGAATTTATCAGTCGGAAGTAAGAATATTGTATGCCTGAAGAGGCTCCTTGCATTCAAGAAGGGCATCGCGAACAGTCTTATCCTTAAGCTTTGAGCTGAAGAAGCTGAGCGTCTGCAGATAGTATGAATGCTGGTTGTAAGCTGCCGCAATCATGATGAGCAGGCGCACAGGAGAATCGTCGATAGTCTGGAAGTCAAGAAGGTCATGCTTGCAGATGCCTACACTCATGACAAGATCCGTAACAGACGAAAGACGTACGTGAGGAATTGCGATTCCGCGGCCAATTGCAGTTGACATGAGTTCCTCGCGCTTGAGGATTTCCTCAACGAGTTCCTTTTCGTTTTTGACCTGAGGAGCCGTAGCAAGATTCTGGGCAAGTTCCACAATTGCGTCATGTTTTGTGGAATGCTCAATAAATACGATCCGATCCGGAGAAAGAATGTTCCTTGCAGAAATTACATGGCTTGGCTCTGCCGGCTTCTGTGAAGACGAAAGTTTTTCATTTACCCAATTTTCAATTTCTGATTTTTTGAAACGCCATACGGTACCGATTTTGCCGGCAGGAATCTCACCCTTCTGTGCCCAGTCATAAACAGTGCGCTCTGACACACGAAGATATTTAGCTACTTCTTCTATTGTAAGAATATCGTCTCCCACGATTTTACTCCTTTATTTGCCTTTAGTTGAATTGTATGATTTATTTTGCAAACTTTGCGGTATTTTGTCAACCCGTACAATTCTGACATATTTACCGAGAAATAACCCCCTATTTTATAAATTTTCCGACATTTTTTCTATAAATTCAGTATCCTAATCTGCAAGTTCATGAAGACTATCAAAAGGATAGAGCTGGCCAAGGGCTACAGTCTTTAACTTCCCGGCTTTTGGTCCAAAAATGACAGGAACATCTGCTTCACCAAATTCTGTAAGAACCTGTCGACATGCACCGCAGGGACCGACCGGATAGTCAGATTTAGGAGCGGCAATTGCGACTGCAGAAATTTTCTGAGCCCCCTCTGACACGGCCTTAAATATGGCGGTGCGCTCGGCACAGTTTGTAAGCCCGTAGGAGCGGTTTTCTATGTTGCACCCTGTAAAGACACGGCCGTCTGAAGTAAGGATTGCGGCTCCAACCGGGAACTTTGAATAAGGAGAATAAGACAGTTTTGAAGCCTGAAGGGCCGACTCAAAAAGCTCGAGAAGTTTTTCTTCTGAAACAGTGATTTTTTCCATAATTTTACTCCATTAATGACGATTTCAAAAAAGACGAAAAGTCTTTAACAATAATCGGATATCCTCTATAATAACACATTATGAACAAAAAGCTAAAAATAATTGCACCGATTTGCATTGCACTTGCAATTTTATATATCATAATCGCATCAAAGCCTCTTTCCCCGGAAATACAGTTCGTACCTGTCTGGACTCTTGATCTTGAGTCCTACACCAAAGGCGAGGAAATCACTTCAACTCCAGAAGACTTTACCAACGCCGTTTCATTTAAAATGGGGCAGAATCTCGGCTACTTCACGCCCGAAGGCAAACTTTTAAGCTACATAACCTTTCCGTATAAAGCAACAGTCTCAGACACCTCTTACACTCTTTATGGCACTTCTTCCCAGGAAATGCAGATTTTTTCTCCGGCAGGCAGTGAAAGCGGCAAAATCAAGGTCACTGGCTTTCCCTACTTCATGGAAGACCGCAAATTCATCTTTCTTCCCGGCGGCTCATCTTTTTCAAAGCTCAACGAAGACGGCTCCGTAGCCTGGACTTACGAAGGTTTTACTCCGATTACCGCATTCTCATCATCAAAGACAGGAATCGTGGCAGGCTATTCAGACGGCTCAGTAATTTCCTTTGACAACGAAGGAAACATTCAGCAGAACTATCAGCCAGGCGGCAGCACATATCAGGTCATTCTTGGAGCAGCAATTTCAGAAAGTTCAAAGTACATCGCCACTCTTTCCGGTCAGGGCGGGCAGCGTTTCGTAATCTCAAAAAAGACAGACGCAAGTTACGGTTCCCATACTTCAATTGTATTCTACAAATCCATGGAAGAAGAACTCAATCGTCAAGTTCTGATTAAGTTCACAAAAGACGAAAAAAAGGTCTTCTACAACAGTGCCACAGGAATCGGAATCGTAAACTGCAGGAATTTCAAGAACACGGAACTTCCTGTCAAAGGAAGGATTCTTTCAATTCTGGAATCAGGAAGCGGCAAGGAAATTTTCATCCTCAGCAAGGAAGGAAACACTTATACCGTATCCACAATCGAGTCTTTTGACGCTTTTGCAGGTTCATTTTCATTTAACGCCGAAAGTGCCTGCATCGCGGTCAAAGACAATTCCCTTTTTGTGGGCAGGGACGGAAAGATTTCAAGAATCGACATAATTCACAGATAAGGATTATCGGGCAACCCCGAAATGGCAGGTAATATATGAAAAAACTTATCATCACACTCACAACAATACTAGCTTTATCAAGTCTGGCAGTATCTGCTCTATTTGCCTTTGACTGGCCTCAGAACGAAATTCTCTCAGATTCCTTCTATTCATATTTTGCCCAGCTCAGGGGCGGCACAATCGGAACTTCACTGGTTTTTTCCGAAAGTAAGGAAGTAAAGGCCGCAGACGACGGACATATAATTGCAGTAATCTCCGAACATGATGAAGACGAGCTTTTTGAAAGTACACTGGGCAATGCGGTCATTCTTGCCCACAAGGACTCCCTTGTAACCGTCTATGCAAACCTTGACGCCGAAAACCTTCCGTCCCTTTTTGCAATGACAAAGGTTGCGACAGGCACATCTTTCGGAACTACAGGAACTTCCAGCTGGCAGGAAGGAGAAGGCTGCCTTGAATTTCAAGTTCTCGACATCAAAAACCGAACTTACGTCAATCCGCGAATCCTCATGCCCTGCATCGGAAAGGAACTCCCGCTTTCAATCAAGGACGTTGTTGCCATAAGCAAAAAAGGCACTGTCTACGATCTGGGCACTGTAAAGACAATGCCTTCAGGAGTCTACCAGCTCTACCGGGAACGTCAGGAAATCGCCATGCCCTACAAGACTACAGTCTTCATTAACGGAGCTGTGGCTGAATCGCTCACTTATGACACCCTTACAGAAAACAATGGAAAAATCTGCGTAAACGGCAAAAAAAATTACGATGTGGCAACCATGTATCCCAACGAAAAGCAGCAGTTTCTTGGTGAAGTCACGTTCACCAAAGGAAAAGATTCCATCATGGTTGTAACGGCCGACATTCTGGGCAAAGAAAAGCAGATTGTCTACACGGTGGAAGTAAGATAATGTTCAATTCCCTTACAGGCACAATCACAGGAAAATTTCCTCAAAAGCTTTTTCTCGATGTAAACGGAATCGAATGGGACATCATTGTACCGGACACTTCGCTGGACGATCTTCCAAAAGTTGGAGAAAACGCAAGGGTTTTTACATGGATGCAGCATACAGACAGTGCCATGAATCTTTTCGGATTTGCTTCCTCAAAGGACCGGGACTTATTTTTCGATTTGAATAAAGTTGAAGGCGTGGGGCCTAAATCCGCAGTCAAAATCATGAGTTCAATTCAGCGTGACCAGCTCATTTCCAGCCTTGAAAACGGAGATCTGGCAGCCCTCGAAAAGATTCCAGGACTCGGCAAAAAAACGGCGCAAAAAATGCTTCTAGCCCTTAAAGGAAAGCTCACCCTAGACGAAGACTTGCCGGGCACAAAAGTTGTAATTAAAAATACCGGCGAATATGGGGACGTAATTTCAGCCCTGGCAAACATGGGGTACGACAGGCGGGACGTAGAAGCCTGCATCGCAAGACTTTCAGAAGAATTAAACAGCGAGCTTCCTCAAAACGGTGAGGTGGCATTTAAAAACAAAACCCGGGATGCAAAAGAAGAAATTCTGTTCAGAAGGGCGATTGTAGCCCTGGCTCAGTAAAAATATGGCATACAGTAATAAAGACGACAGTTTAAGTGATTTTTCTCAGATTGCCTCTCAGGCGGCCGGAAGCCTGAATATCGTCAGGGCAGACGTGCCAAGCGAGGAAGATTCTCAGGATGGTTCCCTCCGGCCCAAAATGCTGGACGAATTCCTGGGGCAAAAGGAAATAAAGGAAAACCTTTCCGTATTCATTCAGGCTGCCCGGGAACGGCGTGAGCCACTCGACCACCTCTTTTTAATCGGACCACCAGGCCTTGGCAAGACAACTCTGGCCGAAATCACGGCACATGAGCTGGGAGCAGACTTTAAAGTTACTTCCGCACCGGCTTTGGACAAGCCCAAGGATCTGGCGGGCATTTTAAGCACCATTTCACCGGGAACAGTCTTTTTCATCGATGAAATTCACCGCCTCAAGCCAGCAATCGAAGAAATGCTATACATAGCCATGGAAGACTTTGAGCTTGACTGGGTAATCGGTCAGGGAGCGGCGGCTCGCACGGTGCGAATTCCCATTCCAAAATTCACTCTTGTCGGAGCCACGACAAAGGCCGGCATGGTCTCAAAGCCGCTTCAGACCCGCTTTGGAATCATACAACGCTTCAACTTTTACACTCACGAAGAACTGGCTTCCATAATCAAACGGAGCGCGGCAATTCTGAACACAAAAATCGATGACGACGCGGCTCTTCTGATGGCTCAGAGCAGCCGCGGCACTCCCCGTGTGGCAAACAGGGTACTGCGCCGCATGAGGGACTTTGCCCAGTTCTATGGAGACGGAAGAATCACCATCAAAATCACCCGGGAAGGCCTCAAAAAACTTCAGATTGACTCACTGGGGCTTGAACACTACGACCGCGAGATTCTTCTTTCCATAATAAAAAATTTCGGCGGGGGACCTGTGGGAGCAGAAACTCTGGCTATTTCCATCGGTGAATCCCAGGACACTCTGGAAGATTACTATGAGCCTTACCTGATTCAGTGCGGTCTGATCCAGCGAACTCCACGGGGCAGAATCGTAACAGCAAAGGCCTACAGCCATCTGGGACTTGAATACAAGGACTCGACGGCAAAAAGCCAGCCAAGCCTGTTTTAATAAAACTTTAGAACTATTTCAACATTAAGCAATTATATTGTAATAGATAGAATTTAATTTTTATAGGAGTTCCCCATGCACTTTAAGAGTCTTAAAACAAAGCTCATGCTTCTTTTGATTTTCATCATCGTCATTTCAAACATCATTCTGGGACTTATCGCCTATTTCATGTCAAAGTCCTCACTGGAAGTTGCCGTCGAGCAAACCATCACTACGATTTCAGAAAAGATCTCCTCTCAAGTTGCCCAGGCAAACGAGCAGGAATTTCACATGCTTGAATCCTTGGCCAGCATGAGCATGATTCAGAATCCAGACATTTCCATCGAGGAAAAAAATCAGATTCTTATGGGAGCCAAAAAAACAAATCCAAATTATGAGAATATTGCTTTCTACGACCTCAAGGGCAACGGCATTACCTCAGAAGGAAAGAAAATCAATTTTGCCGACCGGGAATATTTTAAGCAGGCAGCAATCGGCTACCGTTACGTTTCAGATCCGGCCGTAAGTCCTGTAAACAACAAGCTCCTCATGTTCTACTCCATACCTGTCTTCAATCCTAGCCGAACAAGAATGATTGGAGTCATATGCGCCGTGGCCCACGGAGAACTTATTTCAGAATTATGCAAGAAAATCCTAATCGGCCAGGAAAGCCATCCTTTTATCCTCAACATGAAAAACGGCAGGATGGTTGCAGACGCAGACATAAAATATGTTGAACAGGGGCTTATCTTAAAGGACGCAACTACAGGTGACATGCAGGAAGCCGTCATTGATGCCATGAACGGAAACAAAGCCTACAAGACTTTCTATGATCCACGGGAAAAACAGTACGTTGTGGCTTCTTACTGCCCGGTAGGCAAAAACTGTGATTGGGCCGTCTTCTGCATGGCTCCATACTCTGAATTCTTCAGTTCCATCACAAGAATGTCCTTTTCCATGCTCATAGTAATCGTGGCAATTCTTGTAATCTCGGTAATTCTGAGCACGCTCATAATTTCCGTAAGCATAAAGCCTCTCAAGTCAGTCGAGTCTTCAATCACCGAAATTGCCAGCGGAAACGCAGATCTTACAAAAAGGATTGAATCAAACAGCCATGACGAAATCGGCAACGTGGTAAAAGGATTCAACCTCTTTACCGAAAAGCTGCAGTCAATAATCACCAACGTAAAGCACTCAAATGAAAATCTTGGCAGCGTAGGCTCAGACATGACAGCCAGCGTAAGCGACACGGCAAGCTCTATTACACAAATCATCGCAAACATTGAAAGCGTCCACCAGCAGATTGCAAACCAGAATTCAAGCGTCCAGCAGACGGCAGGAGCTGTAAACGAAATTGCCTCAAACATTGAATCCCTTGAGCGCATGATTGAAACCCAGTCGGAAGGAGTCTCTCAGGCTTCAGCCGCCGTAGAGCAGATGATCGGGAACATCAGCTCGGTCAACATGTCCGTGGACAAAATGGCTTCTTCCTTTGCGGAGCTTGACGCCCAGGCCAAAAATGGTTCAGACAAGCAGAATGACGTAAACGAGAGGATTGAGCAGATTGAGCGCCAGTCCGACATGCTGCAGGAAGCAAACATGGCAATCGCCGCAATCGCAAGCCAGACAAACCTTCTTGCCATGAACGCCGCAATCGAAGCCGCCCACGCCGGAGAAGCTGGAAAGGGATTTTCCGTCGTTGCAGACGAAATCCGAAAGCTCTCCGAAACTTCTTCTGCCCAGTCAAAGACAATCGGCGACCAGCTTAACGCAATCAAAGACTCAATCAACGACGTAGTTTCAGCTTCAGCAGAATCAAGCCTTGCCTTCCACACCGTAGCCGAAAAAATCAACGAAACTGACCACATCGTACGACAGATCAAGGCCGCCATGGAAGAGCAGACAGCGGGCTCAGCCCAAATCAACGATGCCCTTCATGCAATGAATGACAGCACATCAGAAGTCCGCACGGCTTCCCACGAAATGTCCATCGGCAACCAGGCGATTCTTGATGAAGTAAGGAACCTTCAGGATGCCACCGCGACAATGCTGCAGAGCATGGACGAGATGGCAATCGGAGCCAAAAAAATCAATGAGACAGGAGCCGCCCTGAACGGAATTTCTTCAAAAATGAACGATTCCATATCAGAAATCGGCTCACAAATCAATCAGTTTACGGTATAATAAAATCATGAAACTTTCTGACTTTTACTTTGACTTACCAGAAGAACTGATTGCACAAAAACCAAGCGGAGTGCGCGGACAGGACAGGCTCATGCTTCTTGACCGCGAAACTGGCAAGGTCACTCATTTAAAAATGGATGACTTGCCAGACTTGATTTCCCCAGACACACTCATGATTTTCAACAACTCAAAGGTTCGCCGCAGCCGTTGTTATGGAATCAAAATTTCTGAAATCGAAGGACAAGACGGAACCGAGCGTGAATTCATGTTCCTCAATCAAATGACTCCAGAAGGAAACATATGGCACACAATGGTCAAGGGAGCCAAAAAAGTAAAAACCGGGAACCGCTACCGATTTACAGACGGCTCGGTCGGCACGATAATCGAACACGAGAACGACAATGGAAGCGAATTCCGCACGATTCAATTTGACCAGAGGCTGGACGATGACTGGTTCGGCCGTAACGGTCACATTCCACTTCCCCCCTACATCCGCCGCGAAGACGACGACACGGACAGCGAGCGATATCAGACAGTCTATGCAAAGGAAACAGGAAGCTCGGCCTGTCCTACAGCCGGGCTCCATTTTACCGAAGAAATGTTCCGTCGCCTTGACCAAAAGGGAATTGAGCGCGCATTTGTAACCCTTCACGTGGGACTGGGAACCTTTCTCCCTGTCCGCACAGAGACAATTGAAGAGCACAAAATGCACGAGGAAGTTTACACGATTCCTTTTGACGTGGCCGAAAAAATCAACAGGGCCAAAAAAGAAGGCCGTCCGATTCTGGCTGTGGGAACAACCAGCGTGCGCACCCTTGAATCTGCCAGCGACGAAAACGGCTTTGTAAAGGGCGGCTCAAGCTCAACCCAAATTTTCATGTACCCGGGCTACAAGTTTAAGTGCGTCAATCAAATCTTTACTAACTTCCACACGCCGGAAAGCACCCTGATCATGCTTGTCTCAGCTTTTGCAGGCCGCGAAAACATCCTTAACGCCTACAAAAAAGCCGTGAAAGAAAAATACCACTTCTTCTCATACGGCGACTGCATGCTTATTAAATAAAAAATTCTTGACACGGCATGGATGCCGAAGCATGTTGATTAAGTGAGCTGCTCCAGGGAATACTTTACCAGATTCCAGAACTGATGTCTGAGTATCGGATTTAATTTTCTGTTGCTTGTGGCCTGATTAAAAAAATCTTCGGCCTCAAGCATGAAATTCGAGATTGCCGTGGAGGAAAGGGGCAGATGGGCTCCAATCAGCTTATTCTCCAGATCAATGTCACGGAATTTAAAGCTTCCGGCAAAGGCAATGCGCAGGTCAGAAATCTGATTTTTTTGAGAATTGGCCAAAAATGCGAAGCTTGCCGAAAGTTCATTCACGGATTCAGAAGGACCAAGCTTCCTAAAGAGAGACACTTCCCATTCTTCAAGAGGAAGACGCACCTTTGAAAGAAGCTCATTTTCCGGGAGCTTTTCAAGCCTCATTATCGGCTGCAAGACAGAACCGTCACCGTCCATAAATTCAAGCCGGGCATCAAGGGCAAGCAGAGGGGCGTACAAAGTATTGTAAAAATCTCTGCCGCAGACATTACCGCCCACAGTTGCAATGTTCCTTATGTTCCGGTTTGCGATTGTAGTTATGGCCTCGTAAAAAATTTTGGGCAGGTTCGCTTCTCCTAAATCTTCTATTTCAGAAAGAGAAAGGGCCGAGCCCAGGTCAATGTAACGTTCATGCTTGTCGATTACTTTTAGCTCTGCAATGTCACGGACAGACAAAGCCTTTTCCGGCAGTTCCTTTCCGACAAAACTCGTACAGCCCCCAACAATATTGAGCTCGGAAATATTCTTCATCTGATAAAAGACGTCACTGAGATTTTTGGCATAAAAGAAAGTTTTAGATGAGGGCATTTCTTCTACCCTCCCTTTCATGCCTGTTTGCGGTGGCATAAATTACACCGTTTATGAAGGTCTTTCTGTCTATGCAGTTGCATTTTATGGAATCTGCCAGCCTGTCAAGTTCTTCTGCCGTAGGACGATAAGATTTTTTTAAAAGCTCGTAGGTTGAAAAAATCCGCGAGCTGTTGCAGAAACCGCACATGTTCATGCCGGCCTGTCTGAATCCCGAGATAATGTCCTCGCCTTCTTTTGTGAGCAGAAAAAATTCAAGGGTTTCAATTGAAGCGTTTCTTACGATTCCGACAGGAATTATGCAGCTGGGAACAGGCTTGTCGTCAAGAAGGACTGTGCAGGAACCGCATTTTCCTTTGGTACAGCCTTCCTTGACCGAAAGCAGACCGTTAGAGCGCAGAACCTCAAGAAGAGACTCAGTAGGTCTGGCATCGAGAATCACTTTTTCACTGTTCAGCATGACAGGAATCTTCATTGCTCGTCTTCCCTCCTGACTTTTCTTTCATCAGTCAAATTTTCGCATATTTTAAAAATCGAGTCTGTCTGCAGGGGCAAAAAATCCACCGTTACAGAAAGCGCCTGAGAAAGAGCCGAAGCATAGGCGGCCGGCAAAATCGAATAGACAAGATGACCGATTTGCTTTGGTTCTTCCTCGGACTGCATGAACTGAACAGAAATCGACGGACACTTCAATGAATCGTCGTCAACAAGTGTCGAAAGGCAACGCTGAATTGAACGGTGAACTGCATTTTCCGCAGATTTTGGTGAAAGGATCCGGCCACCGTCAATGATTACACATATTTTCCTGAGGTTTTCCCGGTAAGTACAGGTATCAAGTTCCAGTTCAAGGGTACAGGTTCCAAAGGCCGTGTTGTAATATGGGCTTCCAGAGAATTCTTCCTGATTCCAGATTTTTTTTCTGGAGGATGGAAGAGATTTTTTAACCGAAAATGGCGTGCCGTCAATTTTTTTGCGCTTGAGTGAGTCAATGCATTTTTTGAGCAGAATAGTTCTGACGCTTACGGTTCCAATCAGAGCCTCAGGAATTATGACAGAATCGTCATTTTTGAGGCCGCTTTCCCCGATTGTTTCGTTGGTAAAAATAATGCTCCGTCTGTCGACATCAATATCATCAGTTATGATTTTAATCCATATTTCCCTGATTGAAGAAGAAGGCGGATATGCGTGAACTATGACCTTTTTTTCTTCATTGACGGAAACCTGCATGGAAATATTTGACTTTTCAAAAAAAGTTCCCAGATAGCCGCTTCCATCAAAGGCACAGGCCATGCCGATTCCACGCAAGGGAGGAGAATAAGGTGAGTTTTCGGATTCTTCGTAGCGGCTGTGCCCGGCAAGCCTTGAAACGGCATATTTTCGCTTGAAATCGCTGCGTATAGCAACGGCATTTATTGCATCGATTGAGCGGCCAAAAGAATAGGTAAAGGGCCAGGTGGATTTTTGGGCCCCGCCGGCTTTGTTAATCTGCCTCAAGTCCACAGGGGAAAAGCCGGTCTGGGCGGCAATTTTCTGGATTTGATTTTCCATGGCGTAAAATGAATGGGAATCAATCATTGAAAGATGAAGTGAGGAAGGCGGATTATGGCTTTTAAATGCCTTTGCGCTGACCCGCACGTTCCTGCAGCTGTAAATTCCGGTGGCAGCAATGGCCAGCCTGTCAAGAATTTCAGATGCAAAAGGATTATAAGCACCGGCGTCAAATTCCACAGAAATTTCCATGGCCGTAATTACGCCTTCGGCATCAAGGGCTGTTTTATGGCTTATCTGTACATTTGGAGCCAGCTCAAGCAGGGCTTCCTGGGAAGATCGGGAAAGGGAATATTTTACGGGTCTTCCGGTTTTTATGGCTGCAATGGCGGCCTGTGAAACAAGTATGCTGTTGAACCAGAGGGCGTTTGTGGTTTTATGGGAAACCATGGTTCTCGTTATGAAGATTTTTGATTTTGGAAAGCCTGTGACTTCAGAAAGTGTCTTTGAAAGCTGACTGAGCCACTGGCATGGAGTAAAGACATGAAGATTTCCTCCCTTTACATAGCAAAGGCAGCCTTCAGTTTCCTTATTGGACTTGTAATGTATGCGGCTGTTCCATTTGCCTTCAACCACATAGGCAGATTTTTCAGGATCTGAAAAAACTTCTTCTGTAATGCCTGTGACGATTTTTCTTCTGGCGATGATTTCACGCTTTTTCGTAAAGTTTTCGATTGTTTTGCGCAGGGAAATTATGCTCTGCTCAATTGGAAAGCCATCGTCAATTGAAACTGAAAGGAAATTATAGTTTTTTGAGAATTCCGTCTCTTCTTTTTTAAGCTCATCTCCGTCAAGCTGAATGCGCACGCTGTTTTTAAGTTCGGTCAGAACTTCCCTGTCAGGACCTGCAAGCAGGGCAAGAATCTCCCCTTTATATGAAATTTCCCCGCAGGAAAAAACAGGAACTTCGGTCCCAAGTATAGCTACGGATTTTTCGCCCGGAATATCATTGCCGGTAAAAAGAAAGCAGTCTTCCGGCACTTTTGTTTTTGGAGCAAAGCCGATTGACCTTATCTTTCCGCAGGAAAAAGGGCTGGTTATGGGAAGTGCATAAAGCATGTCCGGTGCACTCATGTCAGAGTAAAATTCGTCGGAAAAAACGAAATTTTTTTTGTCAGCGGATTTTCGCTTAGCGCACATGATGTTTTTCTCCGGTGGATTTTACAGCATTAATTACCAGCTGAGCCTCTTTTACACTCATGTCAGGAAAAAGGGGAATCGTTATGGTGTTCTTGGAGTGCTCGTCGGCATTTGGGAAATTTATAGCCCTGAAATCAGGATATTTTTGCTGCCAGTAGGTAAAATTAAAAATAGCTATGAAGTGCATTGAAATGCCTATACCCTTTTCCTGAAGTTCCCTTGCAAAAGTATTCCTGTCACAGTCAAGTTTTTCGGTCTTTAAGTGCAAAAGATAAAGATGCCATGCATTTCCTTCACCGTCGGGAGGCAAAATAATATAGTCAAGATTCTTGAAGGCATCGTTGTAAAGGGAAACGATTTTTTTGCGCTTCTGGTCAAAAGATTTTGCCTTTTGAAGCTGAATTCGGCCAACGGCACTGAGCATATCCGGCAGGTTTGACTTGAAGCCGGGAGCAATTATGTCGTATTCCCAGCTGGCACGGGGATTTGTGTAGCGGTCCCAGGCGTCGCGGTTCATGCCGTGAAGGCGCATCTGGCTCATGCGCTCTGCAAGCTTATCGTCATTGGTAGTAATCATGCCGCCCTCACCGGTAGTCATGGTTTTGGTGGCATAGAAAGAAAACACGCCCACATCGCCAAGAGTGCCGGCGAAACCGTTTTGAGTGGGGCTGGGGAAAGAATGAGCCGCATCCTCAATTACATATATTTTGTGGTCTGGGGTGGAATATTTTTGGGCAAGCTCATTGATTTTTTTCATGTTGCAGAGATTGCCGGCAATGTGAACAGGAACTATAGCACAAACTTTGTGGTCATAATCCTTTTTTAAGATTTCTTCGATTTTGACAGGATCTATTGAATAGGAATCCCGCTCGATGTCGGCAAAAAAAACGTCCCCGCCAAGGTGAACCGCACTGGCAGCCGTAGAAACAAAGGTATATGGCGTGGTAATGACGGCCTTTCCAGCCTTTACACCACAGGCTTCCATTGCAAGAATCATGCCGCTGGTATTTGAATTGACGGCAAGGGCATGCTTGCAGCCCACATAGGCCGCAAATTCCTCTTCAAAAGCATGAGTTACTTTGCCGGTTGTAAGCCAGCCTGAATCAATAACATCGCAAACAGCCTTTTTTTCCTGTTCATCAAAAGAAGGCTTGAAAAAGGGAACTTTTATTTCTGCCATAAATAAAATAATACAGCAATTTTCAGACTTTTACAAATTTTACAAATTCATGGAAGTATCTTTTTTTGTAATCCTGTAATATTCGTCAAGAGAAGGAACATTCTGCCTTAGGATTGAAAGCAGAAGCTGCTTGTCCCGGAATTTGACGGCAAGGTCGGAAGTTTTTTCACCTTTAAAGAAGCATATTGGCTCAAGACTCTGCAAAAGCCGGTCCAGCTTTTCGTCACCGAATTCGATATTTTTAAGTACAAGAAGCTTTTCGTACTGGGTTTTCTGCGGATTTTCTTCGTCAAGCCAAAGAGGCTCGTAAACCCGCTCACCTTCCCTGGCACCGATAATTTTAATTTCAATATCCCTGCCTGGCTCAAGGCCGGAAAATTTTATGATTTGCCTGGCCATGTCAATGATTTTTAACGGCTCGCCCATGTCCAGAAGATAAGAACGGCCATTCTCGCCTACGCCGCCGGTTTCCAAAACAAGGGAGCAGGCTTCCGGAATGGTCATAAAAAAGCGTTCCATTTCTTTGTCCGTAACAGTTACAGGCCCGCCGCACTTTATCTGCTGCTGAAATAGAGGAAGTATCGAACCGCGGGAACCAAGCACATTTCCAAAGCGCACGAACATGAATTTCTGGTTTGAGCCGGCTTTTTTTGCATACTGCAGGATAAGTTTTTCACAGAGCATTTTGCTTGCTCCGTAAACGCTTACAGGCGCTACAGCCTTGTCAGTGGAAATAAGGACAAAACGCTGGACATTGCATTCGATTGCCGCATCCAGAAGATTTTTTGTGCCGAACACATTGTTTTCGATTACAGCCACGGGATTTTCTTCCATCATGGGAACATGTTTGTAAGCCGCGCAATGAAAAATCACGTCTGCGCGAGTTTTTTTGATTATATAGCGCACGTATTCCCGGTCTTTCATGTCGCCGATAATAGGAACAACAGTCGCTGCTTCGCCAACACCTTCCTGCTGAAGCACGTGAAGTTCCCGGTAAATCTGGACGATGGAATTTTCACCATGCCCAAAAAGATAAAGACGCTCAGCCCCTCCCGAAAGAAGCTGGCGGGAAAGTTCTGAGCCGATTGAGCCGCCCGCACCGGTAATAAGAACCCGCTTGCCACGCAAATACTGAAGGCTCTCATGAAGAGGAATAATGACCGGAGTGCGTCCCAGAATATCCAGAGGATCAATTTCACGGGTCTGGACAAGATGAGCCTTGCCGTCGACAATCTGGCTTACACTCGGCAAAATGCGAATATGGGCAAAACCGCCTTTTTTAAGTTCTTCAAAGATTTCACGGATTTTTTCGGTGGGTGCACTGGGAATAGCAATAATGGCCTCGTCCAAAGGCCCGCAGCGCAAAAATCGAGCCACTTCGGAAATAGGGCCCAAAACAGGAATTCCCTCAATCTGCTTTCCAATTAAATTCTTGTCGTCGTCCAAAAAAGCTGCAACAGAACCAAAAATCTTTTTGCGGCGCAAGTCTTCGGCAATCATCTGCCCGGCAAAGCCAGCGCCTATTATGTAAATTTGTGAATCACTCTTCTGTAACATAGTTGTCTTCATAGATTTCGCAGCCGCGTTTGCCCTTTTCCTTTACGATGTACAAAGCCTTGTCCGCTTTTTTGAACAAGTCTTCGTTAAAACCCTCGTCTGAATAGGCAACGCCGACACTGATTGAAACCGGCTTGATATTGTCCTTAATATTTACGAGTTTTTCGTTTATGGTAAGAATTTTTTGCTTGATTATGTTGGAAGCAGACTTAGTACACTGGGGAAGAATTGCCGCAAATTCGTCGCCACCAATTCTTGCAATATAGTCATCGGTGCGGAAAGTCTCGGAAAGAATTCGGGCAAGTTCCTGCAGGGCCGTGTCGCCCCCAGAATGACCGTAATTATCGTTGATATACTTGAAATTGTCCATGTCGATTAGAAGAAGCGCAATCTGCTGGTGTTTTTCGGATGAGGCATGGCAAATCTGGTCAAAGGCCCTGCGGTTCAAAATTCCGGTAAGGGCATCGTATTCAGCCTTGCGGAGCAGGGACTTTTCATTCTGAGCCTTGAGGTCATAAATTTTATTGTAGCTTTCGGCAAGCCTCTTAAATTCAAGGGAACCGATGACGTTAAGCCGCTCGTCATTTGCAATGGAAGTCTTGAATTTTTCAAGTGGCAGGATAATCAGATAGGCAAATGAAATGAAAAGAATGACGTTCAAAATCAAAAGTGTCAGGAAAAGAATCCTGAGACGGGAAATATTGGACCCCAGTTCATTGGAATTAATGTTCAGCTCGTTTTTTATCTGTTCTTCAATGGCCGCGATTGTAAGCCGGCAGTTTTCGTTTATCCGGGTTTTGTAGATGAGGTAGCCTTCGCCAAAAAGATTATTGAGGGCCGTCTGCTGGATTTTTTCGGGACTTGCATTTGAATCGATGGAACGAAGCTGGATTTCGCGGATCTGCTCGGGAATCAAATCCGTATCAAGAAGACTGTAAGTCAGCCTGATTGCATAAAGTTCCATATTTATGAGGCTTTGCCCCTGTTCCAGGGCAATTTTAAGCCTTTGCAGGGCAAGATCCTTTTCGGAACAGACTTCTTCAAGTTTTGCAAGGGCCTGAGACTTTCTTTTTTTGACGTTGAGTTCTTCGAGATAGGCATTTACGTATTCAGTTTTGTGGGTGACCACAAAAAGTCTGGCCTGGTCAGTTAGATAATTGGCGCTTTCCTTGATGAGTTCGGAGCTTTGCTCGCAGGTGATGAATTTGTTGATGGCCTTTTCGACAGCATTAAAACGATTGCGGACTGCGTTTGAGATTATAAGGATAAAACAAAAAACTATTGCGGTTACGACAATAAAGAAAACGTCGAGGAGCTGGATATTTATGCCGGTGATTGTATGCTTGCGAACTGAATCATTATTCGTCTGCAAAGGTGACTCCATATTACAAAAAAAACTCCTTTTACAATCAATTCTTCTATTATAAAAGGAGTTTGCCAAGATGTCAAATGTGGGGTTATGTTACTTAATTTTTCGTACGAAAGAATCCTTGAAGCCGTAGTCACGGAATTTTTCACCGACAGCACCATATTCGTCAATGTTAAGCGGACCGACCATTACCTGATAGGCACTCTTTGAAGAATTCTGCACGAGGACCACAGGATATTTTGAAGAATACTTGTCCACGAAATTCTTTATGTTCTCCGTGTTGCCAAGGGAAGCAACCTGAACGTAGTAGCTTCCGCTGCGGAGATTCTTAACGGAAGGAACGATATAGTTTGTCCAGCTGTTTGAAACCACGATTTTTGGAGCAGGAACCTCTTCCTTTACTGGAATAATGTCCTTTTCTGGCTCAGAAACCGGCTCACTCTCTGCAACAAGTTCAGCAGCGGCAAGGGGCGGATTTGGCTCGGAAGGGACAAGAACGATAGGCTGATATTCATCGGCACTTTCTTCTTCAACCGGGCTTTCATTCATTACGACTACAGGCTCTTCCTCAACAGCCGGAAGTGAATCAAGCTCAACAACCTGATCAGCTTCTTCCGTCACAGGAATTTCTTCAGCCGCAATCTTTTCTTCTGTGGCAACTTTTTCTTCTGCCACAACTTTTTCTTCAGAAACAGGAACTTCTTCGGCAGCGACCAGGCTTTCTTCCCCGTCTTCAGCTTCCTTTTCGCCTTCAAGCTCAATCACTACGACTTTCTGAAGTTTTTTGTCAGCAGGAAGGGGTGGAAGTTCCTCATAGACAGTCTCGGGAACGACTTCTTCCTCAACTTCATTTTCTGCGACGAGGGAAACAGGAGTCTCTTCAACAGGAACTTCTTCCACAGGCTTTTTTGCAGCAGCAGGGTTTTCTTCAACTTTCTCGTAGGCAGGAGTTTTTTCTGCGATTACAGGAATTTCTTCTACAGGCTCTTCTTCCTCTTCAGCTTCAGCAGGAATTTCTTCATAGACAGGAGATTTTTCTGCAACATAGGGAGATTCTTCTGATGCGGCAGGACTTTCCACGATACTTTCACTTTCTTCTGGCTGAGCGACAGCAGGATATTCAGCGTAGTCAGCTTTATTTTCAGCAGGGGCACTTTCTTCGGCCACAGAATCAGCATCATCACCTTCAGAAAGAACGGCTGAACCGTTGGCATTTTCATCAAGGCTTCCAGAGCGTTTTGTAAGCTTTACCTGAACGTCAGAATTTGGTTTAATGCGCAATCCGTCAGCAGCCTCAGGTGAAAGAAGGATAGCAACTCCTTCGCTTGGATCAATTGCACCAAGAATCAATACATCGATTGTGCTTCCTGTGGCAGGATTTGTTACGGTCACGCTGTCTCCCGGAAGATAACCTACCGTGCGGGCAAAAAGACCTTTCGGCATGGTTCCAGAATCAGCCACAACAGCCCGGCCGTCAAGTGAAGGACGAGCGGCAGCAAAAAGAGTGGCAACTGTAAAAATAGTCAGAATAAAAAGCGTAATTTTTTTCATGATTTTCCGTCCTTTCCTTATCTGTATCTCATCTGAGTGTTGATTTCATAGGCAATCAAGCCGGCAAACTGACTGAGTCCCAGTTCATTGTTCGTCCTTTCATTGGGTTTTTCAGGTTCAGCACTGCCTTCAAAAAGCTGGATTCCAGTTGAAACAGCATAGGCCTTCCACTGAACCTTTTTGATGTTTTCAAGAAGAAGTCCGTCTGGATTTGACGAATCCTTTGTGTTGTAAAAAAGCTCTACCCGGACAAGCACGTCCATGCCGCCTTCCAGATTTTCACGGAGGGAAGCTTTAAGTGCGCCAAGATTTTTTTCTTCAGTATCTGAAATCCATACCGGTGAACTTGAGACTATGTCCCCGGCATCAAAAAAATAGTCAGTGATATTCTGCTCAAAAAGATAGGAAGTTGCCCAGACCCGCTCCTGCCCCGGATTATTCTGAATAATCTGAATCGAAAGCGACCTGGCAAATGCTCCTGAAACGCATAAAGCGAAAATACCACAAAAAATTGTCTTTACCCACCTTTTCATAAAACCCCGACAGGAAAAAAATTTCACTGTCTTTATGAGTATCGGATTTTGATGAAAAAAGTTTAGGCTCTGGTGAAGCTGGAAAAGTCAGAAAAAAAATTAGCCCCGCTGGCCGAAAATTGCAGTTCCGATGCGCACGATTGTAGAGCCTTCTTCGATTGCAAGCTCAAAGTCTCCGCTCATGCCCATGGAAAGCTCAGCTAAATCAAGGGAAGGAAATTCAGCCTGAAATTTATCACGGAGATTTCGGAGTGAAGCAAATGACCGGCGGATCAGACTTTCGTCCTGGGTAAAAGGAGCCATGGTCATGAAGCCTTTTGGCACGACATGGGGAAATTCGCCTTTTGCACAGTCTTCGATTGCTTTATGCAGGTCCGCCTCAGAGACAAAGCCAGCCTTGCTTTCTTCGCCGGTGTGAACTTCAAAAAGAATCTCGATTTTTTTATTGATTTTTGCGGCCTGTTTTTCAATTTCTGCGATTAATTCCAGGCGGTCAACGCTTTCGATGCAGGATGCGATGCGCACGGCTTCCTTTGCCTTATTGCGCTGGAGGGAACCTATAATGTGGAGCTGGGGTGCCAGTCCTTGAGAGCGGATTTCGTCAAATTTTGCGGCCGCTTCCTGAATCCGGTTTTCGCCAAAAAGACTCTGCCCAGCCTCAAGAGCTTCGATTACGGCCTGAGCCGGGTGAAATTTGCTTACGGCTACAAGGCGAACGCTGTTTTGCGGACGGCCGGCTTTTTTTTCGGCCGCACGTATTTTTGAAAGGATGTTTTTGAGGTTCTCTGGGATTTCTGACATGGATTCCTCCGGATAAACAAAAAAAGCCAATCCCAAAAGTGGAACTGGCCTTAAAAGCTGCTTGTAGGACTTGGACCCACGACCCCGAGATTACAAATCACGTGCTCTACCAACTGAGCTAAAGCAGCAGATAATGACGGTATTTTAAAGAATCTTTGGAATACTGTCAATAGAAAAAACTTCTCTCCGATGAAAAATTTAGACAGGAACTTATGCCTTAAAAATCTTTGCTATTTCCTTTTTGTAGATTTTGTTGATTTTGTGGCGCATAAGTTCCTGTTTGGCGTTGATTTCCTTGTTGAGCTCAAAACTCTGCTTCAAAACCACGAATTTGAAAATGCGCTCGCATGTGCGGAAACCGGTTTTTGCGTTATCCAGCAGGTCAATTTCACTTCGGAAAAGATTCTGGATTTCGCTGGTTTCAAGCAGGCTTTCGTAAGTGTCGTAAACAATGTTGTTTTCTTCGGCATAGGAAAGGACATTGCTCTGATCCGGCACAATGAGGGCTCCCACGTATTTCTGGTCCTGCCCCACTACGACCGTGCGCTCCACATAAGGACTTGCATTGATTGCCTTTTCGATTACGGCAGGCTCGATATTTTCGCCGCCAAGAAGGACGATTGTATCCTTGGCACGGCCTACGATTTTAAGCTCGTTGTCACAGGAAATCATGCCCAAATCGCCGGTGTTGAGCCAGCCGTCCTTGTCAATGATTGCCTGAGTCAAATCGTCACGCTTATAGTAACCTTTCATAATCTGGCGGCCCTTTACAAGAATCAGACCTCGCTTACCGGGCTTTAAAGGCTTGCTGTCGGCAATCTGACCGTCCTTTTCGGCAACGATTTTAAGGTCGAAGCTGGGGAAAATCAGGCCAACGTTATTGTTTCGAGGCCGTTTTGAGTTACGCACCGAGATTACAGGGGCTGTTTCGGTCATGCCGTAACCTTCGAGCAAACGGAAGCCGATTGCGTTAAAAAACTCTTCGGTTTCGGGCTGCAGGGCTCCGCCACCGGAAATAGCCGCCCTGAATTTACCGCCAAATTTCTGGCGGATTCTTGAAAATACCAGCTGCTCGCCCAAAAAGTGGGAAGGCCACAAGAGCACGAAGAGGAAAAATCCACTAACATAATCAATGATTCTTGGATACCAGTGATAGCGGCAGCGAAGCCCCAGAAAACGGGCCTTTGACTTGTAATACCATTTTCCAAGCATGACAGAATACTTAAAAATCAGGCGGTTGAGGGCGCTCTGTTTTTTGATTTCACGGAAAAGCCCCTGAGCCATGGATTCCCACAGGCGGGGAACGGCGTTCATCCACTGAGGCTGAACCAGCTGCATGTCCTGAAGCATTACGGAAGCAATTGGTTTTGAATAGGCAAAACCGCCTTCCAAAGTGATTACCATGTAAATAAAGGCACGCTCAAAACTATGCCAGATTGGAAGAACTGTAAGCCATAAATCCCCCGGCTGCATGAGCCCAAGAACGCTTCGGCAGACTTCACACTGGGCAAGATAATTATCGTGGGTAAGCTGCACGCCTTTTGGAGTGCCGGTCGTGCCGGAAGTAAAGATGATTGTAGCCACGTCATCTTTTGAGATTTCTTCCATACCGGCTTCAATCTGCTGCCATTCTTCTTTTGTAATGGCAGTTCCTTCAGATTCAAGCATGGAATAATATATAACTTCGATTCCCTTTGACCTTGCTTCCTCAAGAGTTTTTTCGTCGGCATGGTCAAAAAGAACGGCTTTTTTGAGACTTGGAACTTCCTGAATGTTTTCAAGGACTTTTTCAAGCTGCCTTGCGTTTTCAAAGAAAGAAATTTCAGCATCGACAAAATTAAGGATAAAGCGCATTTCTACGCCCATTGAGTCGCAGCCCCGGGGAACGTCAATCGCACCAAGACAAAGAAGGGCAAAATCCGTGATAAGCCATTCACGCCTATTGTCGCTCATAAGACCCACGCGGTCGCCTTTTTTGATTCCCAGTTTTTTGAGGGCAGAGGCGAGCTCGATTACATGCTGGTAAACCTGAGAATAGCTGTAACGGACGAACATTCCGCTTTTGTTCTTGACAGCCTGCAAAGTAAGGTGTGGACACTTGTTCACTTTGTTCTTAAAAAGAAGTGGAAGATTGCTGCCAAGATTTTTTTCGAATTTTGATAAGTCCATGCGTATGCTCCAGAAATAATGTCATACCGGACAGGCCGGCAAGTCTTTTCATTATGACATTTTCTGTCTTTTTGTCAAGTTGCACTTTCAGGGCTTTTAGTGCGTTTCAATATCAAAGGTGGCTCGTTTGCTCCATCGGCTCGGGAATTTTTCCTTTGCGTTGAAAAGATTTCTGTTTCTTGCCTCAAAAATCTGATAATGCTGACCTTTTCTTTTCTGCATCGGAGTGATGTACTGCATCCCTGAATGCCAGAGGCAGTTGTTGTACCAGTCGATAAAATCTGCCGGCCAGGAGCGGGCATGGTCAATTGACTCGAAATATTTCCGGGTTATGAGCCCGACGAGCTGCCAACTGCTCTACCCCGCGTCGTATAAGTTTCCTGAGATTCGGAAAGAAGGCTTCCCTTGCTGTTTTTCAAGGCTTCTTTTTCGATATTCGGAGCATACTTGTCGGTTTTTGAGTTTACGTAATAAGGCCACTGATATTCTTCCTTCAGGCAGACTGAAACTGAACTGACCCCATAAATTAGGACACCCACAGAGGTGTAAAAATATGGGGAATAATCAAAAGTACAGCATTGACTTCAAGTTACAGGTTGTAGGAAAATACAATCAAGGTGTCTGCGGCTAC
>Ga0129306_1000383_pt1 | contig 71286 bp, 70 predicted proteins | sample P827metagenome_FD_94438 | JGI IMG/M metagenome (GOLD analysis project Ga0129306, IMG submission 94438) | Capybara group fecal microbial communities from Wisconsin, USA - P827 metagenome | ecosystem: Host-associated > Mammals > Digestive system > Large intestine > Fecal | place: USA: Wisconsin... | reverse complement strand
TCTCGCATCTTATCCTCACAGAGCAGGCGTACTTCTTTTAGCGGCATTCCCGGTCTGATTTCTGCTTTGATATATCCGATTGTGTCTTTTGCAATCTTCTGAACTGCCTTATATTCAGCTAATCCCATCTTCCTCAGTCCTTTCCGTACATTCTTTTCACTCCTCTATTTCTTTCCCGTCAAATAATACACTGCTAACGCTGTTCTATGAGACAAACCTTCCTTTGAAAGAATGGATGTGATGTAGTTTTTTACAGTTCCTTCTGAGATAAATAGTTTGGCAGCAATTTCCTTATTTGAAAGGCCGCCTGCCACTTCCCTAATTATATCAAGTTCTCTTTCACTATACTGGGTGCTGTCAAAACCATCATGCATGTTGCCACGTTTAATCTGATTATCCATGCCCGTAAGAGATTCAAGGATTTTTTCCTCCATAACACCTGTACCATTATATACGGATTTAATCATGGATTTAAGATGGTCCGGCGTATGATTCTTTATTAAATATCCCTTAGCGCCATTATTTATAGCCTGTTTAACAAGATCATCATCATCAAATGTTGTAAGAATTAAAACCCTCCCAAGGTTTTCCTCAACAATTATCTTAGTAGCTTCAATTCCATCCATAACCGGCATTTGAATATCCATAAGAAATACATCGGGCTTGCTTTCTCTTGCTATTTCAATGGCTTCTAATCCATTTGCCGCGCACCCAATTACCTCAAAATCTTCATCCACATCTAATATTATTTTCATACCATCGCGAACAAAATCACTGTCATCCGCTATGATAACCTTTATCTTATCCATATCGCTCCTTCTACATCGGCATTAGCATATTTACTGCAAATCCGCCATCACACTCAAAATCTATGGTTCCACCAACTGTTCTTACTCTCTGTCTCATGCCGGATAATCCCATGCCTTCTTCAATTATCTTACATCCCTTGCCGTCATCTCTGATTTGACATCTAACCATCTTATTCATGGCATTAATTATAATCTTAATATTTTTGCAATTGGCATATTTCATTGAATTTGAAACTGCCTCAAAGGCATTATCAAGAATCACTTCCCAGATTTTATCAGGAATTTCAGAAATATTACCCTCTGTCTCAAGTTCCGTATTAACGCCCTTTCCATTACAATCATCACACAGTTTATAGATTTGTAAAAGTGCAAGTTCATTTTTCTTAGGTCGTTCTTTCCTTAAAATACTTCTAATCTCATCCATTCCGGATCGTAACTGATCAATAACTGCCTGGGTCATGTTCCTTGCTTTTTCAGGGTCTTTTTCCATAAGTAATTTACATGCTTCTAACTGATAGATGGACCCGTTTATGTTGTGCCCCAGCTTATCATGAAGAGTTTGGGAAAGATTTGCCCGCTCCTCAAGTATCTGATTTTCAGCCATAAGCATACTCTTTTTTAGTTCATTTTTAACAGATTCTTCCTTATTAATCAAATCCCTCTTTAAACTCTGGGTTTGTTTAACATCCTCAATTGTCCGTTTCTTAAAATATTCCACCACAAAAACTTCCTGTATATAACACACAAGAATTAAAGTTATAACGGCAAATGTAAAAAACATATCATATTCCTTATTCACATATAAAAAAACATATGCTATTAAATAATAATAAATCCCCACCTTAAACGCATATAAATATTCGCAAAAAATAAATGCCCCAAGAAATAAAAAACTTCTGCCACCCAAGTAAAATAAAACAAATACAAGGATCGTCGCCACAATCAAACTGAAAATTCTATTCTTATTACTTAAAAACTCCATCATGCAAATACATGCAGTAATTAGCGAAACAAGCAGGAGTATTATTGCTAATACTCCTACTTCTTTATCTTTATATATGTTAAAGAATCCGCCCAATCCAAACATGAGCATAATTATTATTCGAACAATTACGAAATAATTAAGTCTACTACCTTCTCTCATTTACTATTCTTCCTCTTTGACCAGTTTAAGCCCCAACCCGCCTAAACTTATAATAACCACAAGGTATGCTACTGTAATACATAATAACATAATATAGACCTTATTGTCATTAACGAAAAACATTTCTGTGGCCTCTAAGAACCATCTTTGAGGCATAATATTTGACGCCGTTTTAATAGCCATGCCTGCGTCTTTCAAAGGAAAATATAGTCCTGAAAGCAATGCCGAAACATTCCACATAAGAAATGCTAAAACATTTGCCGTCATTACATTTCTAGAAACAATTCCTATCATAAGACTAAGGGTACTAAAAATCAAACCCATAAGTAAAATCATTAAAAGGATTTTAGTTCTACTCATACCCATATTTGCCGTATTAAAGATTGCCATGTAGATCGCCATAGCTACAGTAAGCATTATGGAAGCTAACATACTTACAATAAATTTGCCCACGAAATACTGAACTTCCGTTATTTGGGTAAGTCTGATTCTGGTAAAAACCCTATTATTTTGCTCAGCAATTGCAGTATGAGAAACTATGATTCCAGCAAATAAGAATCCAAGAGTCAATATAGCAAATGCATACCCTACCTGTGCCTTTGCATTGGACTGATCCGTAGTTAACTCTCTTTGATTCTTACCCACATAAGAAACCACTTCTTTTTTTATAGAGCTTTGCCTGTTTTCTTCAAGTAAAATACTCTTTAGCGAATACTCTAATAATTCACTTCTTTCATCATCGGACATAATAAAAAGCTTTATGGCTTCCTTATAATTTCCTTCTAAAAGATTCTTATCAAAATCTTTGTCAAAGAAAATTACCGTACCTATTCGGTCATAATAATCACCATCTGCAAGTTGTCTGTTAACCCATTCAAGTTTGATATCACTATTCTTATATCTGCATACTTTGAACAGCCCTTTTTCATTTAATCTCTCCAATATATATTCAGAAAATTTGCTTTCTGATGCATCATAAACCTTAATCAGATAATCTCCATTTCCACCATTGTAGACTATTTTATCTTCCATGGATTTTAATTCAACAATCTCTCTTCTATCCTTATCATAGAAACTGCTATAATTCTGTTTATTATTAAGAATAAGTGTTGAAACAAGAGGCGCAATAATCACAAAAAACCAGAACACCTTATTTCTAAGAATAACTTTTAATGTTGACTTAATTATTGAAATCATGCTCTGCCCCTCCTTCTTATTACTCCGGCACATACAGCCACTACCGAGCACGCAAATGCTATAAGTAGTGTATAACTTATTGCACTAACAACATACTGGCTGTGCCCCATTACAGATAGTTCAACACATGCTCTATTAGCGTGATACAATGGCGATAAAAGTTTTACACTCTCAGAAACATTTAAGAACATATATGTTTCAAATGTACCGCCAAAAAATCCCATAACCCATACCAATCCAAACACAAGAATGATTGTTACAACAAAGCTTTCAAAGATACTTTGAAGCATTATTCCAAGAGCAAGAGCCGCTAGGGATGAGGATAAAACTATGGCAAATGATAACAATAAATTTCCCCAATGAACACCAAGTGCAAAAATTGAAATAAAAGTTGAAATCATTAAACTAATCATTATAACCAACGTACTTGGAATAAACTTTGAAAGATATATTTGTAATTCATTTAAATTTGAAACTCTGTATTTTCTCACAAGATTATGTTTTTTCTCACTGCTATATATTCCTGTTAAACACAATATGGAGCACCATGAAAAATAAATAATCCAGATAATTCCATAATAATCCGTGGAACTAACCTCCGGCATATGCCTTTGATGTGATACAGTAAATTCCTTGTTGGTAACTGATTCATCTGCTATAGTTTTTTCAACATTTGCACCTAATTTATCTGTTTCTATGTTTTCATTAGCTTTTTTCATATTCAAATTAATCTCATCCACACAGGAAGTAACTATGTATTCCAACATTCTTCCTTCCACTTCTTTATCTTCGCTTAAATGAAGCTTATAGGAATTCTTACTAAACTCTACATATCCGCCAAATCCATTATCATCAATACATTCTTTTGGATTATCTGTATCAATCATAACCGCAGTAATGCCCTGCTCTTTTAAAACATTTTTTATATTATCAATCTGTGTTTCAAACACACTTCCGGACTCTACTTTATAGCCCACTTCAAATTTATCAATTCCCTCATATTTTTCCATCATTGAAGAAAAGGCACTTATAAGAACTGCCATAACAGCAATTGGGGCAAATATATAAAGAAATACATTAACAATATTCCTACTTAATAATTTAATATTATTTTTAATAAGATATCTAATCATTGTAAAACCTCGTATTTAGGAACCGACCCTGTTCCGTTCTGTCTCTTTTTAATAATCCCTAAGTTCTGTTCTGTCTCTTTTTAATAATCCCTAAGTTTCTTTCCTGTTAAAGTTAAGAACACTTCTTCAAGAGTAATTGAATCAGCATCATCAACCACAAGCTTTTTAAGTTCCTCACTACTACCGATTGCAATTAGTTTTCCATTATCCATAATTGCAATCCTATCGCAAATTGCTTCAACCTCTTCCATGTAATGGCTTGTATAAATAACTGTTGCTCCATTCCTATTTGATTCCTTAATCTTTTCAAGAATAAAGTTTCTTGACTGGGGATCAATACCCACTGTAGGCTCATCAAATATAAGCAAGTTAGGGTGATGTCCAATTGCGCAGGCAATATTAAGTCTTCTCTTCATGCCTCCGGAAAAATTCTTTGCATAATCTTCTCTTCGCTCAGAAAGACCAACATAATCAAGAGATTCATCAATTCTATCCTTTAACTCCTTCCCCTTAATCCCGAAAAGAGAAGTAAAAAGTTCAACATTTTCCCAAGCCTTAAGACTTTCATGTATGGCAAGTTCCTGCGGAATATAGCCTAACTTACTAAGCAACTCCTTTTTATTTTTCTTAAGACTCTTACCCATAAACTCAACACTTCCATATGTGGGCCTTATAAGGTTACAAATCATATTCATGGTTGTACTCTTACCTGCACCATTTGGACCAAGCAATCCAAATATCTCTCCCTCATTAATCTCAATATTCAAATTATCAACAACAATCTTGTCATCATACTTCTTTGTTAAATCCTTTGTTTTTAAAATAACACTCATTTTAACCTCCATTCCCACTACCCTGGTTTTCTTATTCTATACTTATTATACATATATAATTTAATGTTTGTAGTGAGAAAAGATATATTTTGAATATGACTTTAGTCACATAATAAAACAGGGTGAAACAGGGGACGGTTCCTCGTTCCAAATTTGGAACGAGGAACTGTCCCCTGTTTCACCGAACCGTCCCCTGTTTCACCTAACTTCCCACATTTCGCCCATGTTTTTAAATCCACCCTCGGGCATACAACCTTTGCAGGGTCCATCACCCGAATGAGCCGTGCATTCTGCACATTTGCCGGATTCACATAAACTAAAAGATACTTTTCTAATAACTCCAATTCTTTCCAAGTATTCTATCTTTCGTCTAACATCTTTTACATCTGTATTTAACTCTAACGCAAGTTCTGTTAAAGATCTTGCATTCCCATCCGAAAGAAGTTTAATTAGTTTTTCCATTTCTTTACCTTAATTTACCAAATCAACAAACCAACATGATAAGCAATAGCAGCTAAAACAAGTGATACTACCGTATAGTAAACTACTATCTTTGCAGTCCATTTAAAAGAATGTGTTTCCTGATATGTAGCAGCCAATGCAACAACACAAGGCATATTAAATGTCATGGCAAATATAAATGCAAGTGCCTCGGGTTTTGATACATTTGCAAGAAGTATGTTACTAAGATTTGAAGTATCAGCCCCACCATTCATAGCCTGTGTAAAGGCAGTACCATATGTTCCACCACTGTAAAGTGCACTTATAACACCTATGGCACCCTCTTTTCCAACAGCTGATGCCACATAAGATAAGAATAACTGCCATGGCATACCGAATAATTTTGTAACAGGTTCAATGGCAATTCCTATTTTATATAATATACCATTTCCACCTGATGGCGAGTAAGAAAGTAGCCAGAAAACACCACATACCAAAAGGATAACCTTTGTTACTCTGATAAATGTCTCTTTTGTTCTTCCCAATACATATCTAAAAAGTGCTCCCCACTTTGGTTTATGATATGGTGGCAGTTCCATAATCATACCGTATCTGTCTTCTTTTTTAACCAGCTTTCTGCTAAATATTTTTGCTGTAATCCACATGTGAACCAGCATGGTGAAAAGGATGGCAACAATAACTCCCACAGCTCCCGGTCCAAAGAAAATGGAAGAAAGCATAGGTATTGTAGCCCAGGCAGCTCCACATGGAACTGCCCACGCTAACGCTATTGTTAGTACCTTTTGTCCCCAATTATCTATAACTCTTGCTCCGGCTGCTCCTCCCATGGTACAACCGAAACTAACTAAAAATGGCATTACTGATTTTCCCTGGAGGCCAAGTTTTCCCATAGTATTATCAAATACATAAGAAATTCTTGCCATTATACCTACTTCTTCAAGTAAACCAAACACAAGTGTTACACCAAATACAAATCCAAGCATTTTTAATATATATGAAAATGATTGGATAATAACATCTCCTATAATTAAAATAATAAATTCAGGACAATTAATTGATGCAAGTGCATCCATAACAGGCGCCTTAATCAAAAGCACCGCACTACCTATTGCCATAAAAGGAAGTGCAGGAATAAAAGATGCTATCAATCCAAAGAGAACAGTAAATACAACTGCTGCTTTACCAAAGAATTTATTTGTATATATCTTATCAAGTTTACTAAGTTTTACTTTTTCTTCTTTTTGCTCAACAGCATTCAAAAGTATCTCGTCTATCCAATTGAATTTACACTCACCCGTAGCAATAGCTCCATTTGTTCCTTCTTTTATCTTTTCGATTTTATTAAATGTATCAGCGTCCAACGCATATTTTAACTTAGTAAGAACAACCTCGTCCCCTTCGATAACCTTTGCCGCAAGCCACATAGGCAAATATCCCTCTACCGCATTATTAGGAATCAATTCACATATTTCTTTATAACCATTAATACTTTCATACTCATTTTCAAGACTTGCAACATCAATCTTAGAATTGTTAGAAATAGATTTTTCTAAAACTTGATAAAAAGTATCATAGGATTTCATATCTGTAGCCGAGAAAGGAATTACCGGGATATTAAGTTTTTCTTCAATAATTTTCGCATTAGTATTCTTTCCCTGATATTTGGCAACATCTGCCATATTAAGCAAAAGAAAGCATGGTACATTAATTCCTGCATAGTCTGCAAGCATAAATAAGCTTCTTTGTAACTGAGAACTATCAGCTAAAATACATACCACATCAGCCTTACCCGAAGCAATAAAATCTCTGGTAATTACTTCTTCATCAGAATTAGCAGATAAACTATATGATCCCGGAAGATCACAAACATTATATTCTTTTCCTTTATAAGTAAAACTACCTTCCTTCTTTTCAACAGTTTTACCTGGCCAGTTACCCACATGCTGGCGAAGTCCGGTAAGTGCATTAAAAAGTGTTGATTTTCCGGAGTTTGGTTGTCCAAGAAGTGCTATTGTTGTACATTTGCTTGCTCTATCACTTATGCTGCTACTCATGCCATCACCTCCTTAACAAAAACACCCTTACACTCTTTTTTATTTAGTGCAATCATTGTATTTCTGGCAAATATAAGCATAGGTCTGTTTGAATCATTTTTTATGACTTTAATCTTACATCCAGGTGTAATACCCATGGACGTAATACGACTCATAAACCTTGAATCACCTTCCAACCCAGAAATAATTGCCTCTTGATTTTCCCTAAGTTCCGTAAGACTCATTATTTGTTCTCCTTTATATTTTTTTACAATCATTCCTATCTTTTTTAAATTAAATACTATATTATGGTTTTGTATTATATGAGTTAGTCTCGACTAACCACGATATAGTATAGTTAGTTATAACTAACTTGTCAAGTGTTATTATTTAAAAGGGGGTGAAACAGGGGACGGTTCCTCGTTCCAAATCTGGAACGAGGAACCGTCCCCTGTTTCACCGAACCGTCCTCTGTCTCCTCTATCCAATCTTATATACACTTGCTCCATGCTTACTTACATTTACTGTTATTTCATTTGAAAAACCTAATTCCATATTATCCCATAATGATGTGATTTTTCTTTCTTCATAAATCTCAATTTCAAATAATGAAAGTGTAACTTCCTTATCACTTTCACCAAGATTAAATAAAGCTATATAGTTACCACCCACAGCACAACTTGCTGTCCAAAGTACGAACTCACATCCATCTATTTCTTTTCTAAATACCTGATGGGAATTTCTTGCGTTTTCATGCATTTCTAGAATTCTTTCGTTGGTTAAAAGTCCCAACGTAAACTCATCAAATCCGGTCATTTCACCACCAATCATAAGTGGTGACCTGAAAATCGACCATAATGAAAGCATTGTTATCTGTTCATCTTCTGTAAAATTAGTTCGGTTTTCTTTATTTTCAAACTGCCTTACAGGTCCTATTGGAAGCATGTCTGCATCAGGCCATTTACCACCTCCCGTGTGGGTACACCATTTTTTTGCCCGCTCAAACATGTTTACAAGCTGATTCCAATTATCCCAGAAATCATCAGTGATACGCCACATTTGTGCTGTTTCCTTATAAGTTTCCGAGTAGTCTAAAAGAGCTGGCCCTGGTGATAAACTAAGTATCATATCCCTTCCGCAATTCTTTAAAGAATCACTAAGGAGGATAAGCTCATCTTTTGCATCCGGCATTTCCCTAGCGATATCATCACACTTTATAAAGTCGACTCCCCAAGAAGCATAAAGTTCAAATAAGCTTTCATAATATTCCCTGGCCCCTTCCTTAGATGCATCAACTCCGTACATATCAGGATTCCAAAAACATATACTGTCAGTCCTTGCAATATCTCTTGCTGTTTTATCAGTTCCTTTTATCTTGCAATTTCCATGCACTGCCTGCCTACTTATTCCACGCATTATATGAATTCCAAACTTAAGTCCTAATGAATGAACATAATCAGCAAGCTCTTTAAATCCTTTTCCTCCATTTGCCGAAGGAAATCTATTTGTAGCCGGCATCAACCTTGAATATTCATCAAGAACAACATCGGCAAATGGATGATATTCAAGGCTTTCCGCCGTAGGCTCATACCACTGAATATCAACAACTATATATTCCCATCCATATTTTTTAAGATTTTTTGCCATGTATTCTGCATTTTTCTTAACTATATCTTCCGTTACAGAAGCCCCATAGCAATCCCAGCTATTCCACCCCATAGGTGCTTTTTTCAATATTTCTTTATTATTCATAATTTCCTCCAAACAGACATTCTGCGTTTGTTCCGTATAAAATATCATCTTTGCCAGACAACATCTTACATAATTTTTCAATTCTATCCCAGTTATTATCTACGTCAAATTCATAACTATGTCCCCATATATAGAATATAGGAGGATTTTTTTCATCACCCTCTAAGGATAAAAACTTTTCTGCAAGTTCAAATAACATTTCATCATTATGATGACAGGTTGCCTTTAATAACATCGGATCCTTGGGATAATCAAAACCATGAGTTGCCATTACTGTCCTTCCATATTTAATACCTATGCTTTTAAGATAGTTAACTGCACTTTCCGGCGTATCACCATATGCATATGCCATCCCAACAGGATACTTTCCATAAAGCTTTTCTATGTTTTTTGCATCAGTAAGAAATTCCTTTTCAAGTTCATCTTTAGAAAGCCCGGTAATAAATGAATGAGTAAGTCCATGAACAGCAATTTCATGACCATTATATAACTCTTTTAACCCTTCCTGAGGCATACGGGAAATATGTACTCCCTCTATATCAAAATTACTTTCCGGCGACTGAATTCCGGTATTTAAATTAAAAGTACATTTCATACCATAGTAATTAAATATCTCCACTAACCTCTTGTCCTGCATAATTCCATCATCATAACTAAATGTAACTGCTTTTTTAAACTTCATTTTTTTGTTTCCTTTGCCTTGTGTTTGTATTGTATTGTGTTGTTTTATGTTGTTTTGTGTTGCATTGCGTTGTTTTGTTTTGTATTCAAATCTGGAGCTATTTCTATGCAACCTCATAGCATTATGTAAAACATTTCATTGATTGTTACACCCAAGTTGCTTTTTCATCATTTTGGGTGTACCCCAAATTTAGACTCAAAAAAACATGTTACACCCAAAGTTTCCTGTTCATCATTTTGGGTGCACCGCAAACTTAGATTCAAAAAAACATGTTGCACCCAAAGTTTCCTGTTCATCATTTTGGGTGTACCCCAGATTTAGATTCAAAAAAACATGTTACACCCAAGTTGCTTTTTCATCATTTTGGGTGCACCGCAAACTTAGATTCAAAAAAAAATGTTACACCCAAGTTGCTTTTTCATCATTTTGGGTACACCGCAAACTTAGATTCAAAAAAACATGTTGCACCCAAGTTGCTTTTTCATCATTTTGGGTGCACCGCAAACTTAAATTCAAAAAAACATGTTGCACCCAAAGTTTCCTGTTCATCATTTTGGGTGCACCGCAAACTTAGATTCAAAAAAACATGTTGCACCCAAAGTTTCCTATTCATCATTTTGGGTGCACCATACACATAGAACCAGATTTCGTTCATCAAATTATATATATCATCTTTATAATTTAACAGAAAATCATATATATCATCTTCATAATCCACCAGAAAATCATATACATAATAGTTTAATAAATCATATACATAATAGTTTAATAAATCATATCAAAATAACATAATATGGTATATAATATAATAAAATATAGCATAAAACAATAAATTAATTCACCGAGGTGATAAAAATGAAAAATATAAAAACTGGTTTTAGATTAATAATCATTTTATTACTCTGCTTTACTGTTTCAGTTTCCACTAATGCAAACACCACAGATAATACAACAAATACCAAAGCCAACTTAAAATACAAAAAAGTTATACTAAAAAAACAAACTAAAAAGACTCTCAAGGTTACCAAAGGAACAAAGATAAAACTACTTCCTTCATACCCTAAGAATCTTAAAAACAAAAAGTTTACTTATAAATCTTCAAATAAAAAAGTTGCAACTGTTACTAAAAAAGGAATTGTTAAGACTCGTAGAAAAGGTGTGGCTATAATTACGGTTAAACTAAACGCAAAAAAGACTGTCAAAACCAACAATACAAACAAAACTAATACCACAAGCCAAACTAACAAATCTAGTAACAAACTACTTAAGAAGTATAGAGCAACATACAAATGTAAGATCATTGTTAAGAAAAACAATTCAACCGATGATACTAAATCAGATATAAATACAGATACTAATACTAACACAAATACAAATACAGATACTAATACTAACATAAATACAAATACAGATACTAATACTAACACAAATACAAATACAGACACTTCTGAATCTACAGAAACTAAAAATCCTAGCATAAGCTTTTCCGAAGGGAAAAAGATTTACATTGATCAGTATTCCACACTTAAATTGCATGTAATATTTACAGACATGGACGCTACAGATATAACATTTAAATCCATGGATGAATCAATTGCAACTGTTGATAACAAAGGACTTGTTAAATCAATAAGATGCGGCGAGGCATATATAACTGCAACAACAGAAGATGATAAGTACCGAACCTCCATCAGGATTATTTGTGAAAATACCACAGGATTTCTTACAGAATCCTCAATGGCTGCTTTTGATGGAATTGACGATTGCACAAACCTTATGATTGTTGCCCATCCAGATGATGAAACTCTTTGGGGTGGTGCTCATTTAAAGGAAGGCAAATGGTTTATCTTATGTCTCACCAACAACTATAATTCCATCAGATTTGCCGAATATAATAGCGTTTTAAATGCGGCGGGTGCTAAAGGTGCAATCCTTGATTATCCGGATATCTATTATGACACAGGTGGCATGTGGCATATATCAAGTTGGGATTATATTAAAGAGGGTCTTAATAAAGACATCGAAAAAATCATAAACTACAAAAAATGGGACATGATTGTTACCCACTCTCCTACAGGGGAGACTGGACATACCCATCATTTGGCAACAAATGCATCAGTTACCAACGCCTGCAAGGAATTAAATCAATTTGACAATCTATGGTACTTTGGAACATTCTATAAACCCGGAAATGTACCTGAAGATTTACCAAGAATTTCCGATGAAGAATTAGAATTCAAACAAAACCTTGTGGACATTTACAAAAACGAAGCTTTTTCAATCGAGTTAAAATGGAAGCAAATGATTCCACACGAGAACTGGGTTATGGCAAAGGATTATTAAGTGAAACAGGGGACGGTTCCTCGTTCCAAATCTGGAACGAGGAACCGTCCCCTGTTTCATTTTAAAACTGTGTTACATCAACTCTACTCATTTTTCTACCCTTAAAATAAATATTAGGTAGCACAATTAATGCATTGCACAATATAAATCCAAGTATACCTGTTTTTGAAATATAACCTAAATACATCCCCTGCTGCTTATAAACCAACTCATTTGCTAAGAATGTAAACATCAGCACACATACACAACCTGCTATAAATGCAATTCCATCCATAATAAGAATCTCACCTGCAACTTTTTTCTTAATGGCTTTTTTCCCTAAACCAAGAGCATTGTAGATTCCAAACTCATATCTTCTCTTTAAATAATGACCTGTCAAAACAGAACCTGTTGTTATAGCAAGAACAATGGCCACAAGAATTACTACTCCATAAAAAATATAATAAAAAACATTGAAATTTCTCTTTATTGATTCCCTTATTGAACTACTAATAAGCACATCGCGATCACCCACTAGATTTGCTACATAATCATATAATTCCTTACCTTCATACTTTTCGCTATATACAAATATTCTGCCTGTATCACCATTATCATATACATAAAAAGCAAAATAACAATCATCCTTAATAATCGCATCCACAGAGTGTTCTTCTTCAAGATTATCATCAAGACTTTTATCAATTACATCGCCTTTTTTTATGCCTTTAAGTTTTGCTAAATTTTCACTTATAACTATGCTCCCATTTTTAACATCGGACAAGTCTGCTTCAATACCCAGATGGTCAAAAACCTTCTTCATATCATATCTGTTCTTAAATGCATAAGAAGCATCACCCACAGTAATATTAAGTAAAGTATTTCTTTTTAATGACGAAAAACCCCTTGGAGATGAAGTTACATAGGAAAGATTCTTATCTTTTTTTACATCACTTAAAACGGACTTAAAATCCTTATAGTTCTCATCCGTAGTTTGCATATTAATAACCACCAGATTATCTGAATAAGTCGCATCCTTTTCAAAAGTTCCAACAACGGACGCAACATAATTTCCAATCACGATAATTGACATAGAAATAAAAATCATCAACGTAGCTATAATAGTCCTATTTTTATTCTTCTTCAAATAATTAAGCGCACTAAATGGCTTCATCTTCCACCCTACTTTCTTTATCCATCTTTCTTACTTCAGATAATTTGCCGTCCCAGATTTTAACAATCATGTCTGCATCCTCTAGAATTGTTCTGTCATGAGTAACTACAACAATCAATTTTTCATTTGCATATTCCTTTAGAATATTCATAACCTTAAAAGCATTTTCATGATCAAGGGATGCAGTAGGTTCATCGGCAAATATTACCTTAGGCTCATTAATCATGGCCCTTGCTATTGCCACCCTCTGACACTGGCCTCCGGATAATTTAGAAGGTTTCTTTTTAAATTCCTTATCTTTAATTCCAAAGGAATTTAAGTATTTGCCACCCTTAGCAACAAGTTCCTTGTAATTACCATTTCCTGCAACACAGACATTTTCAATAGTATTCATATAAGGTACAAGGTAATGCTTCTGGAACACAAACCCAAATTCATTGCGTCTTAACTTCTCCTTTTCCTTTTCTGAAAGCACAGTAATATCCTGACCGTTGTAGAAAACCTTACCCTCAGTCGGAGTCTTAAGTGTCGACATTATATACATAAGCGTACTCTTCCCACTTCCCGAAGGACCGATAATTCCCACAAAACCTTTATCTGGAAGTTCTAAAGAAAAACCATTAAGGGCAATACTTTTTTCATCTGAATTCAAATCATAAATCATACTAACATTATCTATCTTAAACATATATTCCTCCTATCTTTTCGTGGAACAGGGGACGGTTCCTTGTTCCACCCTGTCTCCCCGTTACTCTTCCATCATATCTATAGTCTTTACATTCTTTAAAGTTACCGCAATTGGAATCTGCATAATTCCAATAATTGCAATAAGAATCGTAATAAGTTTCAAATAATACTGTGGATAAAGATAACCACACTTAAGTCCAAGTGGAGCTATCATGGTTGCATTAAGCGTTACCATAATTATTCCCGAAAGAATTGTTCCAACCACAACAGCCGTACCAAAAATCAAAAGAATTTCTCTAATCATCATTCCCAAAACTTCGTCCTTGCCAAAACCTATCGAAACATATAGACAATACTCATTGACCCTGTCCCTTAAAAATGAAATGTACACAACCAAAATGGAAATTGAAAGAATCACACTAACAACCGTATATATAAGTTTTAATCCGCCATTTACTTCATCAATAATGTCGTGTTGCAAACTGTCGGCACCTCTTACCACATCATTTAACTCATCAAGCTTTGTAGTCTTAATTCCTATATCGGCAAATACTTTCTCCATATCGGCATTTTCCTCATCACATAGAATTATAAAATCCCATCCATTGTTATAATACCCATGAGGAATTCCAACGCAGGTCATATTATCTGACTTTAAACTGCCAACTATTTTAAAAGTATTCCCGTAGCTATTTGCCTGAAAATAATCTCCAACCTTTGCCTTCTGGTTTTTAAGAATTACTTCATCTACTAAAACTTCACCCTCTGACTTTGGCATACGGCCTTCTGTTAGCGTTGCACCCATATGATCAATATATGTTTGTATTTGCCCGGCTTCTAGAAGTGGCATTTCATTGCCATAACCACCTATAACACCATTATAATTTGATATTATCACCTGGTTAAAAAATGCATCCTCAATACCTTCGTGACTTTTTAGTTTCTCTATTATTTCTTGCTGTCTTACTTCACGGGCTGTCTTTTGGGATTCTAAATTGGTCGATTCTGCAGTTTCATCAAGATCCATGGTTTCATCCGTAAGACTTACAAATGCCACACTCTTAGGTTGTTCTAAGCATATGACCTTAAAACTTTCAATGGTAGATGAAAATAAAAAATTAATAATGTATAGCGCCATAAAAGCACTTGCAATTGCAATCATAACCACAAAAGTATTTTTCTTATTTCCTTTTACATATTTAAGTGCCGAAAGACCCCCGCCTCGACTTTTCTTGTTTTTATTATCCATTTTATCCTCCGTGGAACAGGGGACGTTTCCTCGTTCCATTCTTGCGTGGAACAGGGGACGGTTCCTCGTTCCATTCATATATTTTTGTGGAGACAGAGAACCGTCCCTCGTCTCCACTTCTCCCTCTTCACATCAATATCATAATATATTTCTATGTATATAAAAAGTGACTGCGGTCATATTTTTTTATATGACTGCAGTCACGGATCACACAGTTTACGCTATCTACACTATTTATTCGTATATTACACCCATTTATATATTTTTTGCACTTTGGACACGCCTAAAATCTGGCTTCATTTTTACTTGTTACACCCAAAGTTACTTTTCCTCCATTTTGGGTACACCTGCAAACTAGTTTCATTTTTTCCGGTTACACCCAAAGTTACTTTTCCTCCATTTTGGGTACACCTGCAAACTAATTTCATTTTTTCCGGTTACACCCAAAGTTTCTTTTTCTTCATTTTGGGTACACCTGCAAACTAGTTTCATTTTTTCCGGTTGCACCCAAAGTTTCTTTTTCTTCATTTTGGGTACACCTGCAAACTAATTTCATTTTTTCCGGTTACACCCAAAGTTTCTTTTTCTTCATTTTGGGTACACCTATAAACAAAAATCATTTTTCTTGTTACACCCAAAAGCATAAAAAAAGCAACTTGGATACATCTTTTACAAAAAAATCCTTATCTCTAAAATTCATCTATGCGCAACATAACCACACTTAATGTTGTTAGCTATGCGCAATGTAATCCATCTTAAAAATGTTAGCTATGCGCAATGTGTAAATACATTAATAAGCCATATCCATTACTTCTTCAACTCAATACTTAACTTCACTCTATCATGAATTCCGGTTTTATCATATATATTTGAGATATAATTCTTAACCGTGCCCTCAGAAATGTAGAGTTTGTCGGCTATCTGCCTATTAGAGTAACCCTCTGCAATAAGAACGCAAATTTCCTTTTCCCTGGTGGTAAGATCACAACTTTCCATAAATTCATCGGAAGCATCATTCTCATTCAAAGTATTTCCATTCACCCCATTACCACTCAAAGAATTTCCGACACCCCCAGAAGTTACATCTCTTATACCTCCGGTCACACTGGTTTCCATACGCTTCATATTCTCACTCACCAACATAGAAAGTTTCATCATAACCTTACTATCAAGCACGGTGCTGCCACCCATAATCTGGTTAATAGCGCCAATTATGGCATCCTTTCCACTATCCTTTAAAAGGTAACCGTGGGCCCCATTGCTGATTGCCATGGTAATATTCTCATCATCATAAAATGTGGTAAGTACCAAAATCTTAATATCCGGGTACTTATTTTTAAGATGACTAATAAGTTCAATTCCACCCATGCCCTTCATATTAAGATCCACTAAGGCTATGTCGCATTTGCCCATATAATCACCAAGAATCTTAAGGGCCTCATTTCCATCAGTAGCCTTGCCGATTATCTCTATGTCACTTAATGAAAGTATTATTTCCAAACTATCCAACAGGAGTTTTTCATCATCCACAAGCAGCGCCTTATACATTCTCATTCTCCTTTATATCAACAATATTTAGTTCAATTATCGCCCTAAATCCGTTAGAAACCGAAAACTTAGTTTTCCCGCCATGACACTCAACATAGGAAATAATCTTCTTAATACCGTAACCGTTTTCTATTCGCTCAAGAAGATTATCATTATTAGTATCACTCTTTCCATTATCACTTACATCTAGTTTTATGTGCGCATTATCACCACTTAAATATATGGCAAATACATCGGCCTTCCCATGTTTACACCCATTTGTCAAGAGTTCTTTTAATACACCTGATAGAAAAATGGCCATCTCTTTATCAATAATGATTTTATCGTCACACTCAGCAAAATCGCTATTTACCTTAATACTGGTGTCCATAACAAACTCATCAATAATGTCCTTAAATTCTGCCTTTAAATCAGAAACTTCTAAATCCTTGCTTTCATCATCCATAACACGAACCGCTCTTCGTATGGAAGATAAGCTATCCTTTATCCTGCCCTTTGCATCAAGCATTTTCTCCCTGGCTTCATCAGGCTTAACATCATAAAGCATATCCGCAGCCTCAAGAGTCATAACCGCTGCTGTAATGGAATGACCCACACTATTATGAATATTCCGGCTAATATTCTCTCTTTCCAAAAGCCTTGCATTCTTTTCAATAATGGCATTCTGTCTTAAAAGTTTTTCGTTTATTTGCCGTTCATGAATGTAATTAATATTTGCATCAACAATTCTCTTTTGCTCATCAACAACTCTTTTGTAGGTTCTTTCGATAAGAAAATCAATTCCGTAAACAAGCAAAAACAAAAAGGCATTTATAATCATAAAAACTATCATTATTGCAAGGTCTGAGGATTGACTTGTAAAACTGCTATTGCCCCCACTGCATACTAAACTCACAATAACAGTCACAACCTCACACAACAACATTCTATAAACAACTGACAAATCCACCAGCAACACAAAAATGACGCAACCGAAAAAATTGCCAGAAAGATAGACAAATCCAGCCATAAGAGCACACTCTAAAAACATTAATGGATATTTTTTCTTACCCAATGTAAGTTTATAAGTTTCAAGAACCATAAGAATTCCCGCAATACTTATAATAAAAAAGCTTCCACCAAATATTAGCGATACAATTGTGAGCAATATTATAAATGCATTTCTGTAAATTGACATTTCCATTTTACAAATCCCTGTCCATGTAATATCTTATATCATAATTCATATTGACACAGAAAACTTCATTTCTAAATCCTCTTTATTCCTGAGGAAACTTCATCCCCCATTGTCTGCGGCACTCATCCATAACTTTCATTACACGAAGAGTCCCCTCATGTGGCACCAAAGAACTTTCCTTTAATCCCTCATTAAGACACCTGCACACTTCCCTAATCTCATACTCGTAACCATTGATTTCAGGCTCGCATACAAATTTTTCAACCTCGCGCCACTCACTGTCAAAAAGCGTCGCTTCACTGGTACACAAAAACCAGTCTCCCAAAACAATAAACCCATCACTTCCGGAAACTAACGCATTATTATTAAGTTGCTGCCTAAAACCACAACTCAAGGATGCAGTCTGCTTATCTCCATATTTAAGCAAAATCGTATTATTAACATCAATGCCGCCACATATCTGGGCACTACTGATTATTTCATCAGGCCCACCTAAGATTCCATCGGCAAATGTTAAAGGATACACACTTAAATCAAGTAGCGCACCACCGCCACATTCAGGATTAAAAAGCCTGTCATTCTTATCGTAATTCACAAAATTACTAAAGTCCGCTTTTATGTACTCAACTTTTCCGATTTTTCCATCCTTAATCCACTCAAGAACCTTCAGATAAACCGGTCTGCACTTCATCCACATGGCTTCCATAAAGAAAACATTATTTTTATATGAAAGCTCTATCATCTCTTTTGTTTCTTTTACATTAAGGGCAACGGATTTTTCGCAAAGCACATTTTTCCCATTCTTAATACAAAGCATGGCATCCCCATAGTGTGAAGCCATAGGCGTAGCAATATATACCACATCAATATCACTATCACAAGCTAACTCCTCGTAACTTCCATAGGCTTTTTCAAATCCAAATTCATCAGCAAAACTCTGCGCCTTTTTCAGTGTTCTTGACGCCACGCCTGAAAGATTTACACCTTCAACGCCTTTTAGAGCCGTGGCAAATGTGTGCGCAATCTTGCCAGTCCCAATTATTCCCCAATTAATATCTTTCATATGATTTAATACCTTTCTTAATAATGAATCATTCCTTATTCTATTTCAATTAACTTTAGAAACAGTAAATCTCACCTGTCTCTTACGAATCATAGAAATGCTGACCGTCTTCAGTTATAAGTCTTTCAGTCTTTGGATATTCAAAGATTGCATCATTATCAGCATTTGCCGTAAGGTAATCAGCAAATTCTCTGGCATACCATTTGGCCATCTCTAAATCATGCATCAAATAATGACCACAGTTTTCAGGTGCAACCCCTGGAACTTCTGTGTTACTTTCCACATATTTAAAAGCATTAAGCATTAGATTATAGATTTCCTTTGGAGTGCGCTCTCCCTTAAGGATAAGGTAAAAACCTGTAAGGCAACCCATAGGTCCCCAATAAATAACTTCATCCTTCCAATCATCATTGTTTCTCAAATAAGTTGCAATAATATGCTCAAGTGAATGCATTGCAGCAACATCAATTACCGGCTCCCTATTAGGTCTTTTTACTCTGATATCATAAGTGGTAACCCTATAATCTCCTAAAACATCAACTCTGCTGGTAAAAATACCAGGTACAATTTTGTTGTGATCAACTGAAAAACTTTTAATTAATTCCATTGTTTTCTCCTTTTCTACTTATAATCATAAAACCTCATGGTATATCCGTTCTCAAATGTCTCTCCTGCCTCAAGTACATTGGTGTACTCCCTCTCGCTTAAATCACCATCAAAATCAACTGCATCACACCTTCCAAACCACGGCTCAATACAGATAAATGGTGCATTCTTTCCTTCAGGAGACCATATGGCAAATAGCGGTGCATCAAAGCACACATCCACAAAGAGATTTCCCTCCTCATCAGCAATGCCCACACACCCTGTCTGATTTCCCTCAATCATATAAGTACATCGGTCAAAGAAATCAGTAGTAATCGTAGCATATCCATTATCCAAAGAAAGCTCAATATCCTCCCGAAGTGCAAGTCCGCTTGCCACATCATTACCATGATGATGAATCTTATCTACTCCCTCAAAGTATAGTTTATATCCATCCTTCCATCCTTTTTTTGTAGTATCAAATCCATGAATCGGACAAAGGAACGCCGGATGGGCACCAATTGAAAAGTACATGGTATCATTCGAAGGATTAAAAATGCGCCACATAACCTTTACAGTTGCTGCAATCATTCCTTTTCTTTCGTCCTCACGCTCTTCTTTACTAGTTTTTTGCTTACCTGATTCATTTTCCATCAGGTTATCTGACTCAATTTTATACCCAATCTCAAGAACAAACTCAAATGGATACTTTACTAAAGTCTCCGGATTAGATTTAAATCTAAACCAAATCTCATCCTCTGTCTGACTTACAAATTCAAATTCACTATCACGGGCAAATCCATGCTGCCCCATATCATATTCCTTACCCTTCCAGGTATATTTTTTATCTTTAAGACTTCCTACAAACGGAAATAGCACCGGCGAAGTCCTTCCCCAAAACTTTGGATTACCATACCACATATACTCACGCATATTGTTTTTATTAATCACCGACTTAATCTCTGCTCCAAAGGAATCAATCTCAACCTTAATATTGTTATTTTCTAAAAAAAATCTCATAGTCTCCTCCTGGTGAATTTAATTCAATCTTTAATATTCTATCATAAAGTTAGGTTTTTACAAATAAAAAAGTGGAACAGGGGACGGTTCCTTGTTCCAAAATTGGTGGAATAGGGGACGGTTCCTCGTTCCACAATTGGAACAAGGAACCATCCCCTATTCTACTTAACAGTTTTACTCATAAAAATTAATTTCATATCCCATAAAATCATTACTATCAAGTACAATATCTTCATTACCATATTGTTTAGTTACAATGTCAATTGCCTGCTGTAAATTCTCTGCCTTAACTTTTACAACTCGTGATAATGTTTCATTTATTTCAATAGAAAATTCCTTCATAATGTTCCTCCATTTGTTTTTTGGTTTATACTACCATAATGATTGTAATGGATCAACTTGTTTAAAAATAAATAATAACCTTAAGAACTATACTCTTTTAGCGTATAGTCTACTAAAAGTCAAAAATAGAATCCATATAGCAAAAATGCTACACGGATTCCATCTTTTTAAAAAACTAATTGAAGAAATTTAATTCTTTATTTAATAGAAATTATAGGTAATTCAAACTCCTCATTACAAAAACACATCCCTCATCTTTACTATATTACTTTTAAATTCAAATATTTTATAACTTCATTTGCAAATACTGTATAGGCACTATCCTTTCTCAAATTTTCTAAATAATTCATAATATAATTTGTTCCATCAATGTCTTTATATTTTTTTGCAAGAACATATGAATAAACAAACAGATACTTTACATCTTCAGCTTCTTGAGATAATCCTCGAACAAAAATACCTTGCAATTTCGACCATTTTGCCCGTATTTGTCTGAATCTAGCTAATGCAAAATACGCTCTCCAATCTTCAGCACATAGTTTTACGGCTAATCTTGCTATATCCGATTCATCTTTTCCAATCATTTCTGTAACAACATTAAATAGATTTTTTCTATCTAATTCACTACTAATATTATATGCTTTTAAAAATACAGATTGTAACTGACTATCAGGAATATAATTAATCATATTTGTATATGTTTCTATTTGTTGTTGTTCATCTCTTGACAAATCATATGCTCTATTAAATGCTTTTATTATTAAATCTAAACAGTTATAATTGGTTGGAAATGATAAAGCATACCCTAACCAAGCATTCCAACACTTTTGATCCTTCTCAATAACTTTTTTAAACTTTGCATTGGCCAATTCTATGTTATTTGATTCAATTAAATCAAATCCTTCTTTTAATAGTTCTTCTATATCCTTTTCTCCAGAATAGTGTGTATTTAAATAACTTTGTACAATTTCCTGAATATTATTATCTTGCTTTACTATATAATTCGCCAAACAATACTCACATACTGCCATTTCATGAGAACTATCTAAAACCATAGTTCCACCACATTGTTTACATATTAGACTAATTAATTCCATTTTTTTCTTTTTTTACACATAGTATTATATACTAACTCATACTAAAAAATCATTAACCATGTTAGTAATATCTTGTTTGTTTTAAAGCCAAATTATTGAATGCAGATTCTGCAGCATGCACAGCCGCCTCGTAATACGCGTTAATTCTCTGCAATTTAAAAACATCACCTACTTTTGCCGCCCAATCTGCCCCTTCTCCAGATGCAAACGGTATGATCAAATATATTCCAACATATAAATATGTTCCGACTGTTGTATTAGCTATGCATACTTGATATTCACCCTCAATATCGATTACAACACATTGTTCTTTTGTTCCTAATAAAAAACCTCCGGATTTTACACTCTTAATTCTGGCTTGTAATGGGTATTGTTTGTTTTCTAACTCCGTAAGAACCGCTTGTTCTAGCTGATCTCGCATTCCCCCTGCTCCATCAAAAATATAATACTTTGCTCTTCCTGTAAACTCAGCCATATAAAATACCTCCTTTTATAATATCTTTTTTATATATAACTAATTTTTCAATTTAGCTCTTTCCGCAATCAAATCTGTATCAATTTCAATCACTTCAAATCTACCTTCACCAGATCTCTCAATTGGATTAAATCCCTTCGGTCCTGTTCCCCAACCATCAGCAAACAGTCCATAACTATCAAAATAGTCATAAAGTTCAACAAACGATGTATCCTCTCTTGACAATTTCGAAAACTCTAGTTCTTCTCCATCTTCATACATAATCACTTCGTGCTCATCTTGCAATTTCTTTTTCTTAGAATATGAATATTCAATACTTGTATATGTATGTTTGATTCTTCCATATCCATCAGTGTTTAACATTACATATATAGCATCAATTTTTAATTTATCAGGATTAGACTTTGACTCTTTTAAACTTTTCACGTCATCATATGCTATTCTTTCGTTTTTATCTAATCCCATTGTAGGAGCTTTAAAAATGCCAAACACTATAAAAAAAGCGAAAATTAATAAAAAAATATATACCGGATTTATATTTATTCTTTTAATAAAACTAGTATTATTAATATCATTTTTTTTATCATCACCAAACATAAAACCACAATAAGGACATTCAGTTGCATTATCAGGAATTGATTTTCTACATTCTTCACAATATCTCATATATACCCTCCTCTTATGTCTACTAATCTATAATTACCATTATTACTAACAATCAATCCATAGCTTCGAATCATCAATAACGCATTTTTAACAATTCACTTCATCTCCCCTCCGTACTAATCTTGTTATTATGCACAATTATTATTATTATCAATTAGTAATTCTGTCAAGAATTACTAATTGATGTTATACGTAGTATAACATCGCGATTTTCCATATCCGTACTTAAAAAATCAAAGCCTCTGCTTCGGTTTTTCTTAAAAAACTACTGCTAACCATCCCCTATCTGCAAAAAAATAATTAAGGTATTGAAATCTACCAGTTTTTATGCTATCTTAAAAAAAAGATATTGGGCTGGTCGAACGACCCAGGTCCATCTTCGGCGGGGAAGTTCCCCGCCATTTTCATATATAAAGGAGACCTTATTATTGAAAGAACTAAGCATTTTTATTGATGAATCTGGTGACTTTGGGGAATACGATTATAAATCGCCCTATTACATTATTACTATGGTATTTCATAACCAAAATAATGACATCAGCGAATACATAAATAAACTAAATCAAGAACTATCATATCTAAACCTTAGCGATGTTTGTATTCACACTGGTCCAATCATACGAAAAGAAGAAATATATAAAACAATGAGCATCTCTGATCGAAGACGTATCTTTAATAAAATGATTGCATTCATTCGCCAGGTTAATATCAGATATAAATGCTTTTACATTGAAAAAAAACATATCTCTGATGTTGTTGAAGCAAGTGGTAAACTATCAAAATTAATATCTCAGTTTATTCGTGATAACTATAATGAAATTCTTGAGTACGATAATGTAAAAATATACTATGACAACGGACAAGTTGAAGTAAGCAAGATACTTTCATCTGTATTCAATGCCCTTCTACCTAATTCTGTATTCCGTAAAGTTATGCCAAAAGATTATAAACTTTTTCAAGTAGCTGATTTATTATGCACTTTGAAATTGATTGAATTAAAACTAAATAACCATATATTTTCAAAATCTGAATTAGTGTTCTTTGGCAATTTACGAGATTTAAGGAAAAACTATTTAAAACCACTTAAGAAAAAAGAATGGACATAATATCATTTCCGTTATTTAAATACACCAAAAAACCGAAGCCTCTGCTTCGGTTTTACTATCTCTCATTCAAAACTCTATTAATCTTTTTGCCCCTTAGAATCATAATAATCAGCGTGATAAATACAACACTACCTGATATCACACCAATAAGAGTTCCCACAAAACCAAGGGAATAATCCGGTTCAATATAGTAAAGAATAATGTCATCCATTTTGACATTCGGTATTCTTTCCTTAATGGTATTTATATAATTCTCCATTTCCTCTTCATTTAAACTCTTAAATTTGCCGGCTATGGAAATAGATGTTGTTCCCTTGACTCCTACCTCTGTCTTATCATCAAGCATCATGAATCTTTGTTTGTTAAATTCATCAATCGCATCATTATTTGCCGCATAAAACAACGTCCATTTATCTCCACAGGGAATAATAAACAAATCCCTGTTGCTGCTTATATTGTCATCATACCGTCCCTCAAAACTACCATAGTTTATTTCAACCGAACCTGCAATATAAACGCCCCTTTTAATCTTATTGTAATCCGGTGCATTTAAGTCCAAATGCTTATAATTATAAATAACATATGAGTCTGCTACACAGATAAATATTAAAAAAGCAATTATAAAAAACATAAAACAAAAAGAAAATAATTGATCTGTAAATACTAAATGTATTCGTTTTTTTAATGTGAGTTTTTCATAAATTTCCGGACTCTTAATAATACTTATATCCTCATCAACAATTACATCTTCCGGTATATAATGATAATCCTTAAAGGCAGCCTCATAAGTGTTAAGATTCCTACTCGCATCCATAAGTTTCTTCTTTTGCTTCATTTCCCTAATATATTTTCTGTTGTAACCTGCAAGAGCATTTGGAGTAAACTGCACAAGGATTCTCGCTAAATTATCTGCTTCTTTTTCTGTTACATGGGGAAGTCTTATCATCTTAATTCCCCTTGATGTATGAAGGATAAGTTCACATGTGTGACCAAAGGAATAGGCATCCGATAAACATCCCGAATACGCGGCAAATATTTCATCTAAATATACCATATTATCCGGATTCTTCTTATCTACAAATACTGAATCCACTATTTTAAAGAATTCATTCTCATAATACACCTTTCCGCTACTTATAATTCTTTTCATTGTTTCGTAATCGGAAAAGTATTTTCCCCTTTCTTTTTTAAGCCTCATTTATACTCCCATTTTAATCTAGTATTATTAATTCTTTTATCTAATATTATTAATCATCCTATCTATGTTCCATCCTCCACTTAATGCATCTGTTAAGATACTTAACATATGCTTCATTTTTACACATGCCCTTACCCTCAACATCAGAAATCTTTGCTACATCCTGACCATTGCACATAGTTGTTTTCATTACAATGTTAAGAGGAGTTTCGCATGTATCATTTGAAATATATGTACCAATACCAAATGCAACTTTAATACGGCCTTCAAAATGCTTGTTTATTTTATCAGCTCTTTCAAAATCTAAGCTGTCGCTAAATAGAAGCATCTTTGTTGTTGCATCAACACCAAGTTTATTATAGTGGGCAATTATCTTTTCACCCCATTCATAAGGATCGCCACTATCATGACGAACGCCACTAAATAGTGTTGCGTATGTAAGCTGAAAGTCCTCAAGGAAGCAATCCGTTGTAATGGTATCAGTAAGAGCTGTACCATTAAGAATTCCATATTCCTTAACCCATGCATCAAGTGCATACCAATTTGAATAAGCAGGATTATGTTTATGATTTCCCTGACCCACACACATAATCCATTCATGAGCCATGGTACCCACAGGTTTCACTCCATATTTCTTTGCAAGGTAAACATTACTTGTTCCAACAAATGTTGATTTACTATCTGTTTTAGATAATTCAGTTAGTTTCTTAACTGCAAGTTCCTGAGAAAGTGCTGATAATCTTCTACGAAGACCAAACTCGGAAAAAACACCTATGTTTAGCTCATTATTTGCCAATTTATTATACTTTTCTTCAAGACGCACCTTAAAACTATCAATAAGTTTATCATAATCATATTTCATTCTGAAATATACTTCATTAACAATTGCCAAGGTTGGAATTTCATACATGGATGTATTAAGCCATGTTCCACGTGCCTCAATATTTAGTCCGCACTCAGCATTTGTATCGATTGTAAAATCCTCAAATCTTGGACTCCATACCCGAAGAAAATTAATATATGAAGACTTTAACCACTTAATTGTTTTTAAATAATCAAGTTCTTCCTCCGTATATCTTAATTCACAAAATGCCTTAATCTGACGCTTTATTTCTTCAACCATGTCTGTAGTAAAAAACACATCCTTGTTTCTACACTTAAATGTCCATGTTGTTACATAATCCGGAAACTGATGATATATGGCCTGCCCCATTGAATATTTATATAAATCTGTTTCCAATAAACTTACAATTATATTATCCATATTCTATTCCTTTCCTTGTTAAAGGGAGACAGGGTGGAACGAGGAACCGTCCCCTGTTTCACCCCTTGTCTCCTACTTAACCAATCTTTCTATAGTCTCCCAATCATAAACCCTTTTATAATCTCCTTCGGGGAAATCGCATCCCTTATTCCAAGGTCTGTCAAAAACCATGACTCTCACATCCGGCAAATGATTAAAATACTTAAAAGCAGTCGGAGAATCCTCCACCGCCACATCAAACTTCATCTTATAGAAATCCTCTAACTCAAGACTAAAATCACTATTCTTTATAAAATTATCTCTTCCATACTTGTCTAGACAAAAAAGCTTTGTCCTCTTTAGATTATGATTATCAAGCCATTTTCTTGATGGTTCATACGCACTAAAAGGCCGACCTGTTATTATGGATACGTCATATCCTTTATCAATCCAATTATTAATTACTCTTGAAGCGCCCAGCGTTTCCTCATAAGATAGTAACACCTCAGGTTTGTGTGCTTCAATCATCATTTTTTCAAAGTCATCATCTGATAAATTGAATGTCTTCTGAAGATTAAAAAAAATAATCTCTTCGTATGGGAAATTCATATCAAACATTTCCTTTACCAACTTAGAAAAATGCCTTGCAGTCTCACACAGACAATCATCAAAATCAACATAAATATTCATTACAATCTCCTTAGAGGTACAGTTCCTTGTTTCAATCGGAACGAGGAACCATCCACTGTTACATCATCACTATACTCTATAATATATTAAAGGAAACAAAAATACAATATATCATTAAACATATGTATTGTACCATACGAAAAAAAACAACCGTAGTTTAACTACGGCCGTTTTATTATGCAGAAACTATCATTCTATTGATATCTCCACCATTGTTAAAAACACGTCTGTAGACGCTTTGACAATGCTCGTATTTATCACATAGTGCCTTAGCATCGTCAACATTAAAATACACTTTCCATAATCCACAATATTTACAATTTTTTCCTTTATGACATATAAACTCCCAAACATCCTCTGCAGGATATCCTAAAAATAACCCTATCTCATGGGGAAAGCATATATCCATACCAAACCTTGATTTTAAATATGCTATATAATTTTCAACATTTGCATTAATATCATATCCGCATTTTCTAAGTATTTCTGCTGCCAAATTATTTTTCAAATTCATAATCAGCTGTTTTTCCCGGTATACATATACTAATGCTCTATTATTCTTAATGCACAAAATGTCTATTTTTACTCCTTTTTTATTGGCGGTACTATTCAATTCTAAAACGTTTTTGAGGAATTCGGCTTTATTTTGAAATCTATGGCTAAATAAATTTGCAATTTTCATACCTGCCAATGTAGGAGCGCAATAATAAATAAGGTCTTTTTCTAACATTAATTTGCTAATTCTTCTCCTAATGAACTAAGTTTTGCTTCCATATCAGCATCCGGAGCGTCCTGGCAAATAGCTTCTTCTCCGCCAATTACATTTGCACCTGCGTTTGTCATACGCTCAACCCATGAACGCATCCATTCACCATCGCCCCATCCATATGAACCAAATAAAGCAATCTTCTTACCATCTACATTTCCTTCAATAGCACTAACAAGAGGTTCCATTTCTTCTTCCTCAATTACTTCAGCGCCCATTGCAGGACTTCCTAATGCATATGCACTTGCACTATTTAATTCATCGGCAGTAACTTCAGAAGGAGTAACTACAACAGCTTCCTTACCTGCTTTTTTAATACCTTCTGCAATGGCATTTGCCATACTCTCAGTATTACCGGTCTGTGACCAATATACTACATAAATCTTGTCCATTTCAACAGATCTCCTTTAATTTTAAGTTTGTTCACAAGTTCGTTCTTTTTAGTTAGTCACAACTAACTCATACAAAGAATAACATACCTAAAACTATAAATCAATACATAAAATGTTTATTGATAAAAAGTTATCAAGTGGAGCAATGACACATCCCCATCACCTAAAAAAGGTCGGAGATTGACTCCGACCTTTTCCTCTTTGTAAATCTAAATACATTCACATTCACTAATAGCTTTTTTCAAAGTATCTGCTGATTCTTTAAGCTTACTCTGCTCCTCTTCACTTAACTGAATTGGAACTAACGCTTCAACTCCATTTCTTCCTACAATCGCAGGCATACTTAAAGAAATACCATATATTCCAAACTGTCCATCAAGATAACTTGAAACTGGAAGTATGGATTTTTCATCCCTAACTATGGCCTCACATATACGCTTTACGCTCATAGCGATACCATAATATGTAGCACCCTTCCTGTTAATTATCTCATAAGCACTATTCTTAACCTGATCGGCAATTTCTTGCATGGCCTTTTCGTGATTATAAAAGCCTCTCATCTCGCAACACTGACTAAGAGGAATTCCAGACACATTTGCGGAACTCCAAGCTGCAATCTCACTATCTCCATGCTCCCCTATAATAAATGCATGTATACTTCGACTATCTATACCCAGATGATCGCCCAGAAGATACTTAAGTCTTGCAGTATCAAGCACGGTTCCAGAGCCAAAAACTCTGTTCTTTGGCAACCCAGATAGTTTTTGTGCAACAGTAGTCAATATATCCACAGGATTAGCAACAACTAAGATTACACCCTCAACATTTCTCTTGGCAATCTCTGACATAATCGACTTAAAAATAGCAACATTCTTTTTTACAAGATCAAGCCTGGTTTCTCCTGGTTTTTGATTAGCTCCTGCTGAGATGATAATAATGGATGCATCTATAATATCATCATAATCACCAGCAAATATTTTCATAGGCTTCGAAAAAGGCAGGCCATGAGCAATATCAAGAGCCTCACCTTCAGCCTTCTCTTTATTAGCATCAAGCAGAACCATTTCCGAAAATAACCCACTCTCCATAATAGAAAAGCAGGATGCAGCCCCTACATATCCGCAACCTATCATTGCCACTTTTCTTATATTCATATTTTTCTCCTTTTCTACACATATATTTTAAAAAATCACCTTAACAAACTCATTTCTTACATCATACTTTATTCACAAGTCCCCTACAACTAGCCCATTCAATAGCCTCATCTATATGGGCGCAGAAGTTTTCTCTTCCCACCTTGTCAACGAATCCACATTTCTCCATTGTTTTCAAGGGTTGTTCATTAACATGAGAAAATACCATCTGAATATTTGCTTCCTTACATCTGTTATAAAGTTGTTCCATGGCATGCATTGCCGAAGCATCAAGTGCCGGAACGCCTCTCATTCTAAAGATAATAACCTCCGTAAAGTCCTTAAAGTGAACCTCGGCAAGCCTGTCGGCATCGCCAAAAAACATAGGTCCAGAAATTTCATACACACGAACATGCTTTGGAAGTTCCTTTAAATCAAGACCATCTGGATCCTCTTCAGGATCATAATACTTCCAGCCAGACACAACAGACTCCTCACTCATCCTCTTCATAAAGAGAACACATGCCATAATCATGCCAACCTCAATTGCCACTACCAAATCAAATACAACAGTAAGGGCAAATGTTACTACCAAAACAATAACATCACTAATTGGAGCTGTCTTGCATAAATGTACAAAAGTTCTCCACTGGCACATGTTATAAGCAACCATAAATAGAATTGCTGCAATGGTTGGCATTGGAATCAAAGCTGCAGTAGGCATAAGAATTACCAAAACTAAAACGAGTACAATTGAATGTACAATTCCGGCAATTGGAGTTCTACCGCCGTTTTTAATATTTGCCGCAGTTCTCGCAATAGCACCTGTGGCTGGAATACCACCGAAAAGTGCAGAGCCAATATTACCTGCACCTTGAGCAATTAGTTCCATATTTGATCTATGGTGTGAGTTAATCATACCATCTGCAACCACACAGGAAAGCAGCGATTCAATGGCTGCAAGAATCGCAATTGTAACTGCATCTGATGCAATGCTCCTTATCATTGGAAGAGAAAAGTTCGGCATGGTAAATGTTGGAAGTTTATTACTGATTGTATATAAATCACCAATTGTATTTACCTTCATATCAAGGAATTTAACCATTAAGATACCAACAATAACTGCAATCAATGATCCTGGAATTTTCTCTGAAATGTAAGGCCATACTATTAATATTATGAGACTCACAACTCCTACTATAATTGCCTGATAGTTTACTGTGGTGAAGTTTTTAACTACTGCCTCAATCTTTTCCATGGTTTCAATGGTTACTGTACCCTTAGGGTATGTAAGCCCCAAGAAATCCTTTATTTGCCCAATCAAAATGGTTACCGCAATACCCGCAGTAAATCCCGTTGTAATTGTATATGGAATAAACTTGATTAGTGAACCAAGTCTTAAAAGACCCATTAGTATTAAAAGAGCTCCTGCCAAAACTGTTGCAAGTGCCAGACCACCCATACCATTTCTTGCAACTATACCAGCCACAATGGTGGCAAATGCTGCAGTAGGTCCAGCTATCTGAACTCGACTTCCTCCAAGAAAAGAAATAATAAATCCTGCAATAATTGCAGTATAGATACCCTGTTCCGGTCCCACGCCGGAAGCAAGTGCAAGTGCTATGGATAATGGAAGCGCGATGATTGCAACTATAATTCCAGAAATTACATCCTTTGTAAATTTCTTTCCATCATAGGTTTTCATCACGCTAAATAACATGGGTTTAAGTTTGTCTTTTTTCATCATCGTCTCCTTCTGTCCCTACCCCCAGTCTGGTAGAACCTAGCCTTATCCTCATACATTAATTTGTCAGACACCCTAATAGCCTCTTCAAGACTATCCTCCTCCATAACAAGAGCATGGCCCAAGGAAATATGATAACCCTTCTTCTCAATATTTTTCTTTATATTCATATTGGTTGATACAATCATATCCTCATTCCTATGAAATACAAGAATAATAAATTCATCTCCGCCAACTCTATAGGCCTGAGAATCAAATTTAATAGTATCGTTAATACATTTGCCAACAGTAATAAGCGCCTTATCTCCCGCCTCATGTCCATATCGGTCATTAATCATCTTAAGACCATTCATATCAAGAGAAACAACTCCACCTATAGTATCGGCAAATTCTATACAATCATCATAAAAAGCCTGCCTGTTTAAAAGCCCCGTAAGCGTATCCCTTCTATTATCATGAGCATATAAAAAGATATAAAATGTAACGCAACTAAACATCATAGCCTCATTTACTCTTATACCACCTACAGCGGCATCAGACATAGCCGCCATGAAACACATAATAACGCATACCGGTACATTATACTTCGCAATACCTTTTCTTTCAATAATATATTTATTTGTACTGATAATAATAGCAAACATATAGAAAAGCGGAACGGCAAATACAACAAGCCCCAAAGGATTACGATAAAAATGATAATTCTCATCATAACCAAAAGCAATATCGGAAAAGAACGCAGTACAGCTCACAAACATCGTCACAAAACATGGTGCCCACATCCACGGCGAGCGCTTCTTCTTTGGAGTAACAACAAGCCACAATCCAACTGCAGCCACAGAGCGAAACGTATATCCAATAACAGATACAAAAATTCTAAGCATCTTAAGTGACGGATCCATTGCTGCCATAGATTCAAGCACATCCTCAAACACCAAAATCGCGCAACTGATAACCGTTACCCAAAAATATTTTGTTTCTGCATCTTTAAAAGTTTTTCTATTCCACAGTACTATAGTAAATACAACTATCATAAATACTGTAATCATATGTCTAAAAATCATATCCTGTAACATATTTGGTCCTCCCGAATTAACAATTGTCTCAAACTTCCCTCTATATTTATTCTAATCTATATAATCAAAATCCTGATAATAATCAAACTCACTTGCTGGATATATTCCAAATACTTTCCCATCATCTGTATAAGCAAAATAATATTTGCCGGGGGCTGTTACTCTTTTAAACAACCTGTTTCTTACATCATAGTCTTTTCCATTTGACAGAGTAACACTGTAAGTATAATCATTATCATCCTGCAAATCCGTCAACATTTTGTAATCATCTTCATTAATTACCGCAAATTTAACACCTGTTTTACTAAAAACATTAAACGAACCGAATTCATTGAAAGCAGTCGAATTAATCAAAAATATTACTATGGCATACAAAACAACCGCAATAGGAATCGCACATATAAATGCTTTCTTCTTTGATTCATTCTTTGAAAAACCTATATCGCTAAAATCTTTATACTTTTTTGTTATTAACTTGCTTACAATATATGCGCATAAAAATGACAATACCAAAATCTTTTTATATAATAAATTTCCATCCATATAAAAAAGATAAGTATTAAAGTCCGTCTTTAATAATGATTTTGTCAAGGTAACCTTTCCCGCTTCCTCAACCATGGAATTGTATTTAAAACCCATATCCGCAACTTTGGTATTTATAAGGCCGCCCACTAGCAATAAAACAAGCATCACATAAAAAATCATATTCGTTAATGGCGAGCCCTCTTTCTTTTTACTACTTTTATATCCGCTTGAAAACATCGTTCTTTTCAATCCTTTTTGTATTGATTAGGGGAGACAGGGGACGGGGAGACAGGGGACGGTTCTCTGTCTCCTCCTGATAGACATGTTTATTACAATTCTACTGTCTCAGGAGCTGTTGTAAATGAACTAAATGTTGCAGTACCATTTTTAAAATAAAGCATTTGCATGTTATCATCATCCGCACTATACATTGCCTTTAATGTCGGCATCTTTTCAAGCATAGCAACTTTAACATCATGGTTATCATCATTCACAAGTTCCCCTGCAATTCTAAGCCATGTGCCATCTTTAAATGCACACATCTCAACCTTTGAATTAACAGAAATCTGCTTTGAAACAGACTTAACTTTACCCGTCTGAATGTAAAGTTTTTCATCATATAAAAGAACAGTCCCAAAAGGTCTAACCCTAGGCTGGTCTCCTTCAACTGTCGCCAAATAATAAGTCTGCGCTTCCTCTAAGAACTTACATACTCTCTCAATACCGCTCATATAATTACCTCCTCATGGTTTTCTTTTGTTTTATACTTAGATTAATTATAGTAGAATATTCATTTGCTGTCACGCGAAAAATGGGATTAATGCTGATGAATGGAATTATTTGTAATTCCCTGTCATTATTTATATTACTTAATATTTTTCTTGACAAATACTTTTTTCTTTGGTACATTCACAATCAGAAATGGGTTTTCACTGGGTAGGACTTAGGTCTGACAAGACTTACCTGTTTCTTTTTTTATTTCCAAAATATCATAAAGATATTTCTTTCCATTTGAAGCATGTCTAATAAGAAGTCTTCCCCGAAACACATTATATCTTTCAATATTCCCATCTTCTCCATATACAGGTAAGGCAAATCTTGTATCGTAACGATACCATCCATTCTTTGCATTCCTTTTATGTTTAGACTTACGATTTTCTTCAAAAATACCATTTGTGGCTATCTCAATCATTTTGGGAATAGCTTGAGCAGCATTAGCTTTTGCTTTTGCTTCTGTTCCTTTCAATTTTTTTGTATAAATTGATCCAGCATACTCACCAGGAAGCTCTGAACCTATATATATCAACTCATCATCTTCAACAATAGAATACACTTCTCCAACATAACGTTTTAAATATTTTTCAACATCATTCCACTCTATAGATCGTCTACCTTTAAAAATAATATCATTTATTACGACAATCTTATTTCCGTCTGCATCCAATATTACTGTTACTTTTCTTTTTTCTATTTCCTCAAATTTCAATTGATATGCAATCAATCTTGGAATATAATCCGGAGGAGTTCTTCTTCCTGCTTCCCAATCTTCCAATGTACGAATAGGAATACCAACGTGATTCGAAAAATCCTTTCTCGACATCCCTATGTTTTCTCTTAATCCTTTTATTGTTTTTGCTATATCCATATTTCGACCTCGCAATGCGTATTTTTACCTAATATAACATATTCTTTTTTTAATCGCAATGCGTGTATCATTAAACTACGCATTTATATAATATCATCAATGTAACCTAATAAAAAAACCTCCCTACCATTTTTCATGATAGAGAAGGTAATACGTTTTTCTTTTCCACAATTTACAGGTTTATTACAATTCTACTGTTTCAGGGACTGTTGTAAATGAACTAAATAATGTTGGGTTGTTCTTGTATTATTCAAGAACTTTTAAAACTGTTTTTCAGTAGCATGATTATCATTTAAAGCACGCTTATTATTTACAATTAAAACACCTATACCAATCAAAGCCACAATTGTAACGCTCATACACATAACAAATAAACTTCCACCAGCAAGTCCATACCCACCTTCAGGTAATACTCCACCACCAAGTTCAGCAAGGCTCTTCATCCTCAATGCTGATCCACTTAATTCGGGATATTTCCACTTCATCAGAAATCCTGCAATTTCAGGTGCAAACTCAAGTGATAAAATACCACTCAAAACCACTGCCAACATAACTGATATTGTTCCTTTTTTCATAAAACAAATCCTCCTTGGTATTGTACTTTAAAGATGCCATAATAGCACATACCAATAGTACCACTAATTCACTCTATATATTCCACCGAATTGGGGGTAATTTAGTTTTTATTTGCTAATTTTTCTAAAGCATCTGCAATTCTTTTTAATTCTTTTGGAACACAAATAAGAAAGTTGATTAACATAAATGTTAGAACCACCCCTATTACTGCAATTAATATTATCCATAAAAATCCTAAAAAAAAGCCCATATTGTTTTCCTCTTTTCCTATATAATATTTGACACTTATTGTAGCACATACGCAATTGTAATATCAAGTGTTCAAGAGTTTGAGATGATAGATTGCTTGCCTTCGTTGTATTTCCAAACAAAATTGCAACAAATGGAAAACTCCACCTGCTGCAATTGATATTTCTTTTTTATATTTTTATGTTTGTTTGATGTACCCAACTTGCTTTCAACCATAGCCATAATTTCCAATACACCCAATGGACTTTATAAAGCAACTTGCGTGTATCACCTCTGCCATAGCCATAATCTCCACTACACCCAATGGACTTTATAAAGCAACTTGCGTGTATCACCTCTGCCATAGCCATAATCTCCACTACACCCAATAGACTGTATAAAGCAACTTGCGTGTATCACCTCTGCCATAGCCATAATTTCCAATACACCCAATGGACTAAATAAAGCAACTTGCGTGTATCACTTCTGCCATAGCCATAATTTCCAATACACCCAATGGACCAAATAAAGCAACTTGCGTGTATCACCTCTGCCATAGCCATAATTTCCAATACACCCAATAGACTGTATAAAGCAACTTGCGTGTATCACCTCTGCCATAGCCATAATTTCCAAGGTGAAACAGGGGACGGTTCCTCGTTCCAAATCTGGGTGAAACAGGGGACGGTTCCTCGTTCCAAATCTGGAACGAGGAACCGTCCCCTGTTTCACCGAACCGTCCCCTGTCTCCCTAATCAATCAAATTATTCTGGAACTTTGACAAATGCTCATAAGGCAAAATCAATCTTCCGCGATATAAACCACAGCCATCATTAATAAGGCGGTTATCAACTGCTCCGAACATATTTACATCTATTTTTGATAAATCAAGCTGAATTAATTTTGTTATCCTCTCATAGGCATCATCAAAAATTGTGTTTTCTCCTACAGGAATCTTTTCTCTACGAATTCTTTCTTTTTGCTGACGCTTTTCGTATCTTATATGATTTGCAGGGCCTATTTCTGCATAATCATCCATGTCCTTTGTACGAAGTTGAACTTCAATGTTACTTCTTGAGGCAGTATCATAAAATGAAATGTGCAAGGACTTATATCCGGACAATGTAGGCTTTTCAACGTAGTCTCTATAGTATGGTCTGTTCCTCTCCTTTATAGTCTGACTAAAATCATCCATGCCCGAAATTTCAGCATTAAATCCTCTGACTTCAAGAAAAGCTGGAAGGGCTTCTGCTATTTCATACAGATACTTCAACTCAACTTCTCTGTAGTCCTCCCCTTCTTTAACATTGCACTTAGGAATGGAAATAACAATTCTATAGGCAATAAGATCCTTTATTCTACCAATGCGTTCCTTAATTGCGCTTTCCGATGGATACTCTCCATGCTCCAAATAATAGTCATATATAAATTCAACTATGTATCCATTTATTTTTTCTTCAAGTCTTATAAGTGACTTAATTCTTCCCTTGAAAGTAAAGGCAAGAAATGGATATTTATCCGCCATGTATTTATAGAATTCCCTTATTTTCTGAGACTGTGCAGTTAAGAAATCATTATGTTCAAGCAATTGTATTACCGCCAGCAAATAATTACCATGTGCCATATCTACAGTATTTCCCGATTCTATGGCAGACTTTTTTAAGTCATCTGAATAATTATGCAATATTCTATATATTGTATTTCCGTTATATAAATAATCATTAAGTGAAATCATATTTCCCCCATTTAATGAAACTTAAGAACCATTTAATGAAACTTAAGAACCATCCCATAACTCTTATTTAATACTTATTCTCTTAGTAAGTTTAAGTTTCTTAATTAATTTTTTATATTTCTTTTTATACTTCTTTCTTACAACAAGTTTAACTTTCTTTATGCCCTTAAAGGCATTCTTCTTAAACTTAAGAACTCTTCTGCTTCGTATCTGTACCTTCTTAATCTTCTTACATTTCTTCCAGGCTTTTTTACCTATGGAACTAACCTTAAAACGAATACCATTAACCACAATGTAATCTACAATTTTGAAAGTCTTTTTATTTCTTTTAATCGGTCTTAGGTATTTTAATTTTCCACCTGTAATCTTGCCTTTTTTCTTATTTATTTTGATTATTTTATAGATACCATTACTCTTCTTAACCTTAAGTTTCATACCAACTTTTATCTTCTTTTTGCTGGTTATTTTATCATAATCAGTTCCATTAACATCTCCAGCAATGGCACCGTCACTACCATCAGATACATCCTTATCTTTTTTATCTTCATCTAAATCTTTAGGATCCTCAACAGGTTTTGCCGGTTCTTTAATTGTAAAGGTAAGTTCTTCCTTAAACTCCCTGTCAATCAGTCCCTGAATTATCACCTTACCTTGACCCACATTAGTATTGTTGACGTAGTAAATGCTATATCCAACACCTTCCACAATTCCTTCAGGTGCTATCACCTTTGGTTCAATAGGATTTCCAGTATACTCAAATTCCGTCTCCTCGAGTTTAAATCCTCCTACCATTGCCATAACTGTTTCAATATCAATTAGATTATGTTTAACTTCCTTTTGCTTTGCCCTCTCTTCTTCAACACGACTATCAGCAACAGGAATACTTAAAAGAGATCCTGTTCCATAATAACTAATATTACAATCAATGTTTTCTACCGTTGCAAAACTTGATAATATAATCGCCATCGGCAAATTTTTATCTATAATTTCACTAATTACCACATTAATTTCTCCACCCTCAAGTACAACACTGCCTCTCGATTCAATAACAGAATTTGGATACCAGTATTGTTCAAAATAAAATTCAGGTGATAACCAAGCATTTATCACGCCACTTTTCAAAATAAACTGTTCAGTAAAATTTTTACCTTGTGCCTTAGCTTGGGCATATGCGTTTTCATAATCATAATATGAAGCATTTCCTCGCACATAAATCGCTTCACCATTTCCAATATAATTAAGAGTTGGTCCATCCCAAGTCAAAGTTCCGTTTGAATAAATTCCAAGCAAATAGTCACTTTCCAAAGTCAATACACCATCTCCAATAAAGGTTGAATCCACATCCGTCATCTGAATAAGATTACTTCCATACTCACAGGAAATATGATTTTCACCCTTTATCTCCACTGTTATTGGATATCGGCAAATATCATCTATTTTTTCATTGTAAGCAAGATCAAACAAAAACAATCCCGAGCCATTAAAATTATCCAATGTCAAAACCCTTGTTACAGGATCGTAAGACCAACCCTCTAATGTAGCTTCTCTATTATTGTCCTCAGCTCTCACTAAAATTCTATTAAGATAAGTAAGCTCATATGCCTTAATTCTAACTGTTCCATTACCACTTGTTGTTACATGTATATAAAGATTATCACCTGCTTTTAAATCAACGCTTGGATCAAAACTTGAATACATGCCCCAGCTATGTTCTATGGTTTCACCATTAAGTTCCAAAGTGGATGTTTTAAGTGCCACTCCTTTAACTGCCACCTCCACTTTATATCGACCACTTCTAGGCACAACAAACTTATAAGTATATTTTTCGCCTTCTTTTTGTTCAAACTCTGTAAACTCTTCGTTTTCTTCAATAACCTGTGCATCTGGGTATTCTTCGGCTGCAACCTGCACACCTCCAAACAGTAAAAAAACAAATAATCCCAATATGCACTTTTTTGCGATTTCCCTCATAAATTCTCCTTCTTACAACTTTCGTTATAAACTACTTTTAATTATTTTTACTGATTTTAAGTATTTTTTATTACTTTTTCTTACTAACTTTAACTTTTTTCTTAAGGCCTACTTTTCTTAAATATTTCTTTGTAAACTTTTTATTCTTTACAATTACTTTTTTTAGTTTTTTACAACCTTTAAAAGCACCTTTATTAATCTTTTTTATTCCCTTGGCGATTACCAATTTCTTTAGTTTTTTATTTTTCTTAAAGGCACCTTTTCCAATTGTGGTTACCTTAAACTTCATTCCATTAATCTTTACTTTACTCTTAATGGTAACCTTCTTTCTTTTCTTTGTTATCTTAATAAGCTTAAGGACAGAAACTTTCTTCACCTTAATCACCTTATATACAAATCCAGTCTTTTTATCCTTAATAATATCTCCAGCCTTAAGACCTGACTTTAATGTATCTGATGTGTCTTTATCATCCGATTTAGAATCCTTATGGGATACATTTCCGCTATCTGTCTCTTTTCCATCACCTGAGGAATCGCCACCTTCTTCTACATATGGATGATACAAATATGTAAATGCTCCTTCAAATGCTCCATCTTCAACAACCACATCGTCTGCAATATTTATATATTTTAATTCGATACAATTCCTAAATGCTTTTCCAAGTATTTGCTTAACGCTATCAGCAAGCACTACTTTTTCAAGAGCAAAGCAATAATATAAACTAAATCCTCCAACGGTGGTTACACCGTCCTCAATCCTTACTTCTTTGATAAAATCCTTATAGTCTTCCCAAGGTGGCAAATATGCTGAATGATAGTTTTCCATCTTGCCTGTTCCAGAAATGGTAAGAACATAATCGCTACTTAAAGTAAAAGTCACATCATCATTTTTATTGTGGTTAAATCCACACTCACCACTAAGAATAATATCACTCTTAGGAATATCATATTTGCTTACATATACATCTTTACCTGAATAATTAACAAATCTTATCTGTTTAACATTATTTGGATCAGTTACATCATAGCAAATCACATACTTGCAATCATCATCTAAAGAAATTATCTGATCAAAAGGCATGTCATCAAAAGTCATATATCCTTCAGTATTAAGTGTTTTAGCTGTAGGACCGGCTTTAATTTCCCTTTGCTCAGTAAACCTATCTGTAACTATTCTAAGTAATCTTTCCTTACCTGTATCATTTGTAATACTTAGATTTATCTTGCCGTCTTTTTTAAACACACTGCCTATGTACAGGCTATCCACACCACTTAAATTTTTAAATTGTGTATCTGGTTCCACGCCATCAAAATGTAAAACATTATGATATCTTCCTGCACCAATTTTTATATTCTCAAACTCAATGTCTGTAAGAGTACCATCTCCTACAGCACGGGAGAAAATTGTGTCAGCACCACCGTTTAAAATACTGTTTTTCACCCTGATATTGTAGCCATTTGAAAACTGCACCTGAACCATTACACAGGCATTAATTGTAGTTGGAGTTACATCCGGTGTTTTTTCATAAACAATATTTGGTATCTCAAATCTACAGTTGTCAAAAAGAATATTGGTGGTATCTAATGGGTTAATGTACTGCCTTTTTCCGTTTTCATCTAATATTGGATTATTATCTTCATCCCTAAGGATATCCGCATATCCATATATCTGTGTTCCGTCCACATGATCTCCTGCAGTGGAATAATAATTAAAATCTGAAAAATAACAACTATTCACTTCTACATTTCTAATCGGATTTAATCCATCGTTAGGCTTTCCACCAAATGCACATCTTTCAAAATAAGCATTGCTTCCCTTGAAATTGTAGAAACTGCAATTATAAAACTTAAGCAAAAGTGAACTGTCTGGGAAGGCATTTTGCACATTTCCAAATTTACAATTGTTAAAACTTATTATTAAATTATGTGTAAGTTTATCCTCATGCTGGGTTCTAATAAAATAATTAGAAAAATCATACCCACTAACTACTACTTCACCTGTTAATTCCTGATTGGCCGCTAATGATAAATCAATATATAAAGTTGTTGGATCCAAGCTGCCCTTTAAGGAAATACTACACCTTTCACCTTTATTATTCTGAGCAATAATCTTTAATCCTTCAGAATCAAAAACAGTCATGTCAGCATATGTACCGGTGTTGTACTTATCTGGTATTTCATTAATGTCCTCTTTTTGATAATCAACCTTTACCATAGAATCATCATAACCATAAACTTCACTTACATTTTCCGTTTTTTCCTGTGGCGACCATATTAAAGTCACAGCACAAACAGATGCCATAAAGGCACCTAAAAATCTTTTTCTTTTTTCTTTTCTTTTCAATGTTCTTACACTCCTCTTTTTTATTTTTTCTTTTCAATCACAATCCAACATACCAAAACCACGTTTTACCACAACATATCTTTTCCAAAAAAATTATAACAAAAATAATTTTATATGTACAGAATACATTTGCCCGGCAAATACAAAAAACCGACCGGAAATGAGGTCACCCCAAAATCCAGTCGGTTTAGTATATTCAAGTATTATTTCTCAATTGTGTAGGTGTAATCAACTGGCGCATCTGATGATGCCATTGTTGCGCACACCTTTACGTAATATGTTTTTCCAGCTTTTAGTTTATAAGTTCTGTTTTCTGTAATATGATTATCAGTATACTTTGTTATTTCCTTCTTCTTGCTGTTGTATATGCGAACTGCATATCCCCAACCTAATTCAGAAGCATCAGTATCAACAACAAATTTAATCTTACCTTTTTTACTATTCTTGTTCTTTTTAACCTTAACTTTAAAGTAATCAACATCTTCACAACTATATAATGTTGCAAAAATGGAACTCTTTACAGTTGTTGCTTTCTTAAATGAATTATTCTTCTCTGCTTTTTCCCATTTCTTTGTTTTTACTTCATTAGCCTTAATTGAATATTTAACATCTACTGGCGCATAACTACTATACTTAGTATATGCTTCAACTTTTACATAAATAGTAGTTCCCTTTTTAAAGTTAAATCTTGGTGACTTAAATGCATCACCATCAATATAAAAAGTTTTAGAAATAGCTTTTAAATTCTTATCATAAAATGTTATGTTCCAAGCATGTTCATTTTCTGTTTCTTCCTCTAAAAATGTAAACTGAACATAACCTTTTTTCGTAATCTTATACTTATAAAAATCTGTGTCAGTATCTTTCCATAATACACCATATTTTGCTTTTCCCAATGAAAGAGAATTAGCGTTTTTAGCAACATTATTATTCTCAACTTCCCAATCTGCAAAATTACTCTGATCTACTGATAACTGGTACTGTACTCCCATTGGTGCATAATCATAATATTTTGTGTAAGCTTCAACTTTCACATAAAATGTTTCACCATTTTTAAACTGAAGTCTTCCACTCTTAAATGCACCAGTAACACCTGAATATTCAAATACTTTATTGTAATTTGAATCAAGTATTGTAATACGGTATCCACTATCAATCTGTTCCTCAGTTCCGTTAGGAATAAATGATAATACGGAATATGAATTCTTAGTTGCCTTAAACTTGTAATACATTTCATCATTCTCACTGTTAAGTACTCCAGTGCAAACCGTATTCATTGAAACTGCCTGTGCAGTTGCCACTGTATTTGCATATACAGTATTCTTTCCTGGTCCGTCGCATACGCATGGAGCCAGCATCACCATGGCCATGGCCAGGCTCAAAATCTTCTTCAACATGTTCTTTTCTCCTTATAATTTATTCATACAGGCACAAACGCCTTTAAAATAATAACATTTTTCCAAAAGGAGGTCAAGTTACCTAAATTTTAAGTTAAAAAAAGAGGGCATTGCCCTCTTTATTATGCCAGCGGTAGCATCAATGTAACCTCGAAACCATCTGCACTTGATATTTTAAGTTCACCATTCATTTTTTCCATTATCTCTCGGCAAATGAAAAGTCCCAATCCACTACCTTCCTTATCTGCTGCATTTTTCTTTCCTCTGTAAAACTTATTGGTTAAAAGTGGAATTTCTTCGGCGTCTACACCTTCGCCATAATCGCGAATTGTCATCATTAAATATTTATCATGATATTTAAAGGAAACATCAATTTTAGTATCTGCATATTTATAAGAATTACCTATGATATTTCCAATAACCTGAGAGAGTCTGTTTTGATCAATGAAAAGAATACAACCTGGAACTTCTCCCATGTTGACCTTCTTTTTTGTATCATGCTCATCCACAAGTTTCATAAGTACATCAGAAGCAACCTCACTGCAATTTACATTTAGTTCTCCAAGATCATCCAGTGCCGTGGATAAAAGGTCCGACAAAAGTACATTCATTTCTTCTGTTTTATGCCTGATGTTTTCTATTTTACCAAGAGTATATGCATCCTTAACTTTTACTTCCAATAGTTCACATATAAGTCTTATTCCCGTAACTGGAGATTTTAAATCATGACTTAAAGAAGCAACCAGTTCCTTTTCTTTTATCTTTAGTGCAATCTCTCTGTTTCTTGAAGCCTTAAGTTCCTCACGCATCATGTCGAAACTTTCCGTAAAAAGTCCAAACATGTTATTCTTTTCTATAAGCAGTGGCTCATCCAAATTGCCCTTTGCAACAGCCCCAGCAAATTCTTTCATTCTCCTAAAAGGCTTAACCACATTTCGTTCCACATACCATAAAAATGATAGGAAAGATAAAGCTATAATAATAACAATTATTGTTGTAATTATGATAATTCTCGTAATAATCCGGTTATAGCTTTCATTTGCCGGATTAGGTATTATTAGATTTCCCAGAAAAGTATCATTATCCGTAACAGATAAAACCAACATTCCTTTTTTTATTGCATCGGTTTCGGAATTTATCCCTTTAAAATATTCTTTGTCCGAATTATATAAAACCTGTTCATCTGCACCTAATATTAAAACCCTATCCTTTGAAAGCGCACTCTCTGACCATGTCTTATCTTCCCAATTTTCCTTTGCCGTCTGAAGGTAACTATTAACCTTAACAATGTCTACTTCTTTTTTCTTGTAGGAAAAAGCATTGGCAAATTGAATAACCATGGCCACAATCATTATTAAAATTTCAATTACTATAAATTTTAAAAACGGTTTTTTCATTTATTATTCATCCAATCAAAGTGGAACCGGGGACGGTTCCTCGTTCCATTATTCAATTATATATCCCACACCCCAAATGGTCTTAATGACCTCTGGGTTCTTAGGATCATTTTCTATTTTTTCCCGCAAATGTCTTGCATGCACAGCCAAAGTCCCCTCACCTATATATTCGTCTTTCCAAACATTAGCAAGAAGTTCATCTTTCGTTACCACACTTCCTCTATGCTCCAAAAGAAATTTAAGCATTTTATATTCCATAACCTTAAGGGCGATGTTTTCACCATTTCGAAGAAGTTTATGTGCATAAGTATCCAGAACCAAATCAGGTGTAATTTGAATCCTTCCATCTTGCAATTCACCATAGATGCCACCCTGTGATTTTACTTCATTTTCCAAGGATGCATCCTTTAATAAATCAGCTTTATTTTGAGCCCGTGCTTCTACTATGGCCTGTTTTGCCTTTTCATAACGAAGAAGCACAGCCTTTACCTTTGCCAAAAGAATATTAAGGGAAAATGGTTTGCTGATATAATCATCTCCTCCAATATTAAGAGCTATAAGTGCATTCTCATCGCTCTTTCTTGCACTTATAAAAATAATAGGCATATCGTAATTTTCTCTAATTTTTTTACACAGTTCAAATCCTGATTCATCACCTAAATTTATATCAAGAAGAATTAATGAAACTTCATTTTTATCTAGAAATGCTACTGCATTTTCATAACTTGTAACGAAGGATGTAGGAACATCAAACATATTAAAATATTCAGCTGTATTTTCTGCAATTGTTAAATCATCATCTACTATAAGACATTTCGTATCCATAACTTTCCCCTAAATAGAACTTAAAGACAGGGGAGACAGGGGACGGTTCTCTGTCTACTATATATATAAACCACGAGTATTATAACATATTCATTATTTATATACCATATTCGAAAAGAAAGAAGAAAAAAGGAGACAGAGAACCGTCCCCTGTCTCCCTGTCTCCTATTTCACTTTTTCAACATTAACCTGACTTCCGTCATTTCCGATAAATACAATCATGCCTACTTCCGGAAGTGGAACCTCATCGCCAAAACCTACCATATGACTTGAGTATCTTATATTCCCAAACTTATCATATACATTTACTGCTGCACCTTCAGGAATATCCAAATGAATTATTTCATTTTTTGCGCCTTCAATCATATACCAGCTTGCTTCACCACTTGTAAGTTTAACTGAGGTAATTGTACTGTCAAACACAGGTATGTTTTCCTTAGATATATATTTGCAGTCAAACTCTTCGGAGTAAAGGTATTCTTTTCCATCAACATTTTCAATTCTGATATTGCTAAGGTCTCTTGAACCTGTACCAGGTAAAACCGTTTTATATCCTGCATGGTTTTCATCCTTCATCACGAAACCATTTACATATCCCTTTGCTTCAGGGCTTGTTAAAAGTGTCATATGATTATTACTGTTTAGATAGTTATTATCCGATGCACTTCCGCTTACAAGGAAATAACTATTGCCGCACCTCTCATCCCAGGCACTTTGTACTTTTTCATCAACATCACTTTCAGATGTTTTATAAAGTAAGAAACCTGAATCAGGATCTATAACATAAACCATTCCGTCAATCTCTTTAAAATACATGGTACTAAGAGGACTTTCGGGAATAGCATTGCCTGATGCAACATCACCTTTCATAGATACAAATTCGCCACCTTCTGCATACATAAACTGCTGCTCAAAAGGATTAGTTGCTGTTACTGAAGACACTTGCATATACTTTTTATCCGGGAAAGTAATGCTTATTGTCTGCTGACTGTCAGCATATAATCCCTCATAGGCAAGTATCTCATCAGGTATGGTATCTAAAAGCTTTGGCACTTCTCTTTTTGGATGTTCAACAATAATTCCCTGTTCTTCTAAGGCTACATCCAAAATACTTAATGCCATATCCTCATCTACTCCGCTTGAACCACCGGAAGATAATACGGAAACACTTATCTTTTCATCAGGTGCTACCACCAAACTTGCTGCCTGGGCAAATGTATCTCCGCCCTTACTTATTACCTTTACACCTGCATTTTCATAATCTTTTTTTAGTACTTCATCCCAACCTAATCCAAAGTTTTCAAAAGATATATCCGTCTTATTATTCTCTGCCATTAACTCTTTAGAATTATCGGATAATAATGTATTATCACCTGTAAAAAAAGTGCTGCCAAATGTGCAAACATCCTCAGCATTTGCCGTAATTCCACCTGCGCCAATAGCCTGTCCATACTCTGCATCCATTCTTACATTTCCATTCATATAAATAGGAGCCTGTTTACTGTAATCCATATTCCACATGGTTCCCGTATGATTAAGTGAAAGCGGCTTTACTATGTTTTCATCCATATATTCTGTAAAAGTCATACCACTAACTTTTTCTGTTAAAATCTCAAGAAGCGTAAATCCATCATTACAGTAGCAGTTATATTCACCGGGATCTGCCTTTAAACTTTCCTTTGAAAGTATTTCTAATAATTCATCATGATATTCACTGCTTGATTCATTTAAAAGGAATATTCCTCCATAAACAGATCCCATCAAACCTGAGGTATGATTCATTAACATACGAACCGTAATCTTTTTGTATCTTTCATCTGCCATTTTAAATTCAGGAATATATTCTGTAACAGGTGCATCTAAATCAACTTTTCCCTGGTCAACTAATTGCATAACACAGGTTACTACATACATTTTACTTACAGAACCGATATTTAAATATCCATCAAATGATGTTTCTACATCAGCCTCTTTCGTAACCAAAACATTATTAAGCATTTTGTTGTTTAATACTTTGTTACCTGACAATTCATTTGCATTTGCAATGCAACTATTAAGTGGTTTCAAGGCTCCTAAAAGACCTGCAGTTAAACAAATCACACCAAATCCGTATATCAATTTTTTCGGATTGTTATTTTTCCCATTATTATTTTTCGTATTTATATTTTTAAACCTTTTCATTTTTATTCTCCAATTAATTACTCTGTAATAATTTCATATTAACTACTCTGTAATAAGTTCATATGCGCTGATCTTTTTAATCTTTCTTGCGCAAAGGAATGCGCAAATAAAGCAGAAGGCAAGAATCATTACATCCACAATTACAACTGTTATAACCGGTACCTGGATTTTCCAAACAAAAGTGCTTACAAGAGCCATAACAGGAATCGAAAGCAATGTTCCGATAATTACTGCAATTAAAGCAACAGGTATAATTCTAAATGCCATCTGGAACATCAGTTCCTTTGATGTGTAACCCAAACTCTTCATAATACCAAGTTCCTTATACTGATTTCTAATGGTTGATGACATAAGTATTGAAAGTATAAGAGTTACTACGATAGCTGACATTATCATCATTATAATTGCTACACCGCCAAAGGAAGTGCGGAACATCTTTGCAATTTCCTTATTATCCTCATATACAAAAGTCATTTCCTTAATTTTCATGGCAGATGATGATCCCTTTATAACCTTATCTCCTACCTGAATTGCATATTCCATGTAACTTACATTTTTCTCAGTCATGGCTTTTGCCATCTTAATATTAGCGGCAGATCTAATTCTCTCTTCTAATGTATCGCCACTTATTTCGTCCTCTTTATACTCAGCAATTTCTTTGCCGTATCGCTCTTTAAGTAATTTAACTACCTCATCCTTTTTTGAGGCATCGCTTAAATATATATCGAAAACTGATGGTACATAAGAAGGATTCATCTTTATAAATCCATCCGTTGTAATATATGCTGTTGATGGTTCCATTACACAGTTAACAGTTCCTGTTACAAGAAAACTCTTCTTTACTTTTCCATACTCGAGAGTAATGGTATCACCAATTTGTGCATCTGCGTTTTTCTTTGCCTGAACAGTCAGCGCTATCTCATTTTCATGCTCCGGAAGTCGACCTTCAGTTAATACAATAGTTTTTGTTTTTCCGTAATCTTCATAAACTTCTAACTTAGTCGGATTTTCACTATCATTTATTTTTACGCCTGCATCTGCTATTGGCATTAAAACCTGCTCTATTTCAGGCATTTCTTCTAATTCCTTGGCAAATGCATCAGGATCAATATCAACTGTTCCCTCAATTCGTATATCACATAACTCATGACCGCATACACTTTTTAAAACCTTATCCGTATCAATAAATGATATTCCCGCTATAAAGCTTACCAAAACCATAACTGTACATGCCGCTATACAAACTGATAAACCAATCTGATTTTTTGCTCCCTGAAGAAATTCTTTTATTGCAAGAGCAATATGAATATTACCCTTTGTCTTTTCAAGTGGAACAAATGTCTTTTTAAAATTATGAGTTTCAATTCCTCTTCTAAAAGCAAGAACAGGAGGATATTTTCTAACAACCATTGCTCTTGAAAATGCTATAATTCCGATAAAGAGAATAATTGCAAATATACAGAGAATCATTGGTAATTTAGGTACATTTACATCTCCACTGTAGTGAACTGATGTGGCAGCATTATGAATCTGTGCTTTTGCCAGGGCATTTGCCGGTATTATACTTATTATTGCACTTGCTATTGCAATTATCACATATTCAAAAACATATGAAAGTGCAATGTCTTTAGATGTATATCCAAGAGCTTCCAACACGCCGATGGATACTATCTGATCCTTAATATCACTTACAATTCTAAATCTGATCATAATCATAATGGCTATTACAATTACCGCTGCCATAATAATTATTATGATACTGGTTAGTCCCATATTAGTCTCATTATTTGTAACTATGTCCTCGTATGAATAAAGACTAACTGATGTGGTCAAATCATTTAATGATGCATCCTGGGCAAATGATTTGAATTCTTCTAAAAGTTTAGTATTATCCGTTCCTTCAACTGTATTTATGCCTACTACTTCGTAACGATCCAAACTGTTTTCAAGAAGTGAAAAATCTTCTTCACAAACCACTGCCTTTGAACCATAATTCCAGATACCGCAGCTGTAGAATCCAACTACCGTAAATTTATACTCTTTCTTTTTTACAGTTATTATTATTTCATCACCCTTTGATACCTCAAGGTCCTCCTTATTAGTTAAATCAAGTACAATTGGGTGTTCTACACTACTAAAGTCAGCATCGATATCAAATTTTTCTAATTTCCTCTCTCCACTTTCCGGTACAAAACTAAGATCGGTTAATGTACCTTCGCCTTTTTCATCACTTTTTTTTACTTTGATAACATCAGCAGTTACCATACTTGTGTGATCATAATCTTCTACGCAGGTTTCTTTCTCAAAGTATCCTAAATATTTATCCGAATAAACATCCTGATTAAAATAAACCTGATTCTTATAACATTCACTTTCCTTAACCATGCTCGGCGTAACCTGACCAATTCCATTTACCGCCGAAAGCGAAGATGAAAGAAGTATTATACAAAGTACAACTAAGATTGTAAGAAGTACTGTTTCCTTTTTATGTTTCTTAATATTTGCCAACGATAATCTAATAATCTTTTTCATAATTTACCATCCCATCTCATTTAGAAAACTCTGTAATGATTCTCTTCTCTTTCGAAGGTCGTCCCCTTCATAATCAGGCATTCTGTGTTCTCCAACAATTCCGCCGTCTCTAAGGTAAATAACTCTATTTCCACGAAGCGCCGTTTTTACATCATGGGTTACCATCACTATACTCTGTCCGCTTTTGTGAAGATCAGTAAACACTTGAAGCACATCCTGGCCTGAGGAAGAATTTAGTGCTCCAGTAGGTTCATCGGCAAATAGTATCTTTGGTGAATTTACCACTGCTCTTACAATTCCAACCCTCTGGCATTCGCCACCGGATAGCTGATTAGGATATTTTTTCCATAAAGCTTCGTTTATTCCAACCTTCTTTAATAATTCCTTAACTCTCTTTATAAGTTCCGGCGAATTCTTCTGTGTAACTAACGCACTGGTTAACACATTATCTAATACATTCATATTTTCTAAAAGATAAATACTCTGAAAAACAAACCCACAATGATTTCTTCTAAATAACGCCAGTTTGTCATTGCTATATTCTGAAATGTCTTCATCTCCAAAGAAAACCTTACCCATGGAAGGCTTATCCATACCGGATAATGCATACAGTAAAGTTGATTTTCCTGATCCTGATGACCCCATTATAATTGTGAAATCTCCTTCCATAATCTCAAGATCTAAATTCTTTATTACATGCTGTTGCATACCTTCATTCGAAAATGTCTTACATAATTTTTCTGTTTTTAAAATCGCTTTCATTTTAAATCTCCTTAAGTTTATCCTTTAATAACTTTTATTCTTTAACCTTTATCCTTGTCTTGCTGATACCACTATAACAAATATCTTTCCATACTTCTTTATGAAACTATTATTAAATTCTTATCAAATTCTTAACAGGGTGGAACAAGGGGTGAAACAGGGGACGGTTCCTCGTTCCAAATTTGGAACGAGGAACCGTCCCCTGTTTCAAGCTCAGCCATTACCTTTTTTTAATTCTATTAAATATTTATCCAAACGAAAATCCTGTATATGAAGTGGTATCTTTCCATTTGCGTGCCATACCAGACATATATTAATAATAAAAGTAAGTAATTCAGTAAGCGCACCACCTACACAAAAACCATATATTCCAAATAGTTCACCCAATCCGATTTTACATATTACCGGAAAAATCAAAGCTTCTGATAAATAAATAATATGCGCCTGTGGAATTGCTTCTACTAATTTATAATAGCAGACAATCTCTGAATTGATAAGATATAGAATAAATCCTACGGCATAGGATCTAATAAGCCATACTATGACACTTTCCACGGAACTTTCTATTTTATCTGCATAAAAAATTTTCACAATTAAATTAGCACTTATGACGAATATAGCTGATATTACAAGACCTCCTATTAGGGCAAATTTTGTAAGGGAATTTGCCTCTTTAGTTAATTCTTTATTCGCGCTAAGTTCTTCTTCTGGTGTAATAGCTTTAATAACCTTTCCAATCCTTATTCCTAAACTGGCAGTTACAAGAAAACAGAATCCAACACATATTAGTTCCGTTATATTCTCCACGGCTTCAAAAGTTCCAAGTCCCGCAACAAATGATGCTTTAAAACGAGAAAGTAAATAACCATTCTCAATTATTATTGCAATAGCGGCAAATCCATATTCAAAAAAATCTGCCATACCCGTAAGTAGTATTTCTTTTATATCTCTAAACTTTAGATTAAATCTCGTAAATGCAGCTTTTGATGTCCCCTTTCTAGAAAAGAAATACATTATTATATAAATATCTGCTGCTAATATACTTATTAGATGTACTCCTATATAACCTTTCATGGAAGGTTTTACATTAGAAACAATTATATTACCACCCATAAAAATGCTATATAGAATTATATTGGATATCAATAATTGCTTTTTCTCTTCTAAAAACATCAGGCAGCTTACAATGCAAAAAAAACTCCCAGAAACAAAACTTGGAATAAACATATCATAACCATCTTCGCAATACTTTGCCACAACTTTTCCCGCATCGTATGCTCCAAGAAAATCTAAAATGAAGCTTCTGAATATTATAAAAATAACACTTATTAATGCCACACTAAAAATGGTCCATGAATATCCGGCGTTTTTATGATTATTAAAATCCTCTTCATTACCTGCACCGTAATCTTTGGAACATATTGCCTGGGTTCCGTTATAGCACATGGCAACAACAGCACTAATCAAAAATACGCAGGGAATAATCAATTCATAAGCAGTCTCTCCATCTGTTCCCAAACCACGCCCAATAAAAAAAGCATTAATTAAATTTATTACTGCCAAATCCATTTCTGCTATGACAGCGAAAAAAAATAATTTAAAACGCGATTTATTATTCAAAATCTTTTCTCCTACAAATGTTTTTCATTTTTAAATACTTAAAATGATTTTTTCATTGTTAAAATATTTAAATCGTTTTTATATTCATATTGTATGTCATCCATACGTTTTTTTGCCATAAAAATACCTAGGCCACCTATTTCTCTTTCTTCCCCGGGCAACGTAAAATCAGGCTCATCACTCTGTAGCGGATTAAACGGTATTCCTCCATCTACTACTTTAAAGGTCACACAATTATCTTCTACAGAACCGTATATTTCAGCCCACCCCTCCGCGTCAGGATATGCATAACTTGCAATATTAACAAATACTTCTTCTATTGTAATTCTAATCTTTTTTTGTACTTTAGGAGGGCATCCACACTCATCCAATATCTTATTAACGAAAGCAAAAATCATCTCCAAACTTTCTATACGTGCCGGTACATAAATTTTTTCTTCCTTCATCCTTATTCCCCCGGTTTCTACTCAATATCAAATACTCCATCAAGACAGGTATTTTCAAGTACTTCCATAAAATCTTCATCCACATGAATAAGCTTCATATGTCCATTTGTAGCCTTTAGCTGCTTATAGGTTGAAAGTAAAACTCGAATTCCTGCCGATGAAACATATCCGCATTCTTCAAAATCCATAGTAAGATTTGTAACTTCCGTAAGTTCTTTATCCAAAACTTTATTAAGATCCGGTGCAGTTAAAGTATTAAGTTCTCCGGATAATTTTATTATCAAATCGTCCCCATTTTTTTCAGTATAAATCTCCATTATTTTTCCTCCTATTATTATTCTTTTGACTTTTTTTATAGTTTACCTGACACTATCTATTATTCTTTTATCGATAATACAATCATGGTAATATCGTCAAATTGCGGAACATCAATCGCAAATCCATTTACATCACTAAGAATATCATCAAGTAATTCTTTATTTTCTTTATTTGCCGATTCATCTATAACGGCAAATAATCTGTCTTTTCCATAAAGTCCACCATTCTTATCATGAGCTTCAGTAACTCCGTCAGTATATAAAAGTATTCTGTCCCCAGGATTCATTTTTATTTCATCATATTTATATACAGTATCATCCATGCCTCCTAAAAACAGACCATGCTTTTTCTTTAATAATAAACTTCCCTCTCCTTTTACTTTAAGAACGGGATAATTATGACCTGCATTGGTATATTGCAGCATCATAGTCCTTATATCCAATATACCTATCCAGGCTGTTGCAAACATTCCTGCTTTATTATTTTCTGATAATCTTGCATTAACCAAAGTAAAGATATCTGCCGTATTCCCACATGTTAATGCGTAATCTTTTATCATGGTTTTTGTAGTCATCATAAAGAGTGCTGCAGGAGTTCCTTTTCCGGATACGTCTGCAATAAGAAAGCAAATACGATTTTCATCTATAATGAAATAATCATAAAAATCTCCTCCAACTTCTCTGGCCGTACTCATTATTGCGCGCATATCTATGGACAAATATTTTGAAAACTCCGAATCCTCCGGTGGCAGTGCATCTGTCTGAATCTTTGCCGCAATACGAAGTTCTGACTCCACCGCTTCAACCTGAGCCTGCTTTTCCAATAAAGCATTAATACTCACTTCACTAACTAAATATACCAAAGATATGGATATGGCTAATGACAAAACCATGTATTCATCTACATAATCTCCAAGCAATAAAAGCTGCATTACTAATTGAATAGGACAAAGAATCGAAAAAATGAATAAGCTTTTTGCCACATGGCTTTTCTTTTGTTTTTTTCTATATCCCCAAATTGCATAATACAAAGGCATGGTTATGGAAGGTATTAAATAAATCGTTAGCAAAAGATAAAAAAGCGTTCCAAATAAAACTCTTTCCTGTACTACACCTTTTTCGTCTACCCATAACAACAATCTTGTCCATGGTGTTGTTATGCATATAATAAAGAATACAATTACAGGTAATCTGTAAAAGAGAAGATGAAACAATTTCTTTTTCGGTAATACACCAAATTGTTCTAAAATATATTGGTTAAAAAAAATACCAAACAATATAAAAAACATTACATAGCCACATCCGCCAATATAGCTAAGAACTTTTAAAGACTTACACCCGCTACAGTAATCCCACATTATTTCAAAGCCACACATAATAATGGCAAAAAGAAGCATAAGTGACAACTTATCACTTAATTTTCTTTTATAAAGAACTATACTATTATACAAAAGTATTAATAGTAAAAACACCGCCGAAAACAATAATTCTCTATATAAATTAATTGTTATTTGCATATATTCCCCCACTTTTCTTTATATTATTTTATACTACACTTAACAATACACTAATATTTAATTAGAAATGAACTCCTGTTAAAACTCATGGTCGTAAGATGACGTTTGTTTTTATCTAGTTTTTCCATATATGCAGAAACCGTAAATGCTGCAATGGATGTAGCCTTTGTGTCCTCTTTCGAAACATCAAAAAGCACTCCGTCATCCTTTATAATAATTCTAATTCCTTCGTCAGTTATAAAAACACTACATTCGCTCAAAGGAGAGGTCTTTTCATTTTTTTCTAAGATCAACATATAAACTTCCTCTATCAAATGCTTTATGCGATTAATACTATGTCGATCAACTTTTTCTTCTTTCAAAAATTCCTCTGCCTTTTTTTGTACATCTATTATCTGTTTAGGTTCAACCCTTAAATTAAAGATTTCCATTTTTTCATAGCCCTGTAATTCTAAAAAGAATATAGGACAATTCTTAATTCCATATCTTTTTGCTATATATAATAGAATCACTCCTAGGGCACATACAGGTGCAATGGCAAGTCCCATAAATAATCCACTTTTACCAAATACACTACCTAATCCTATGGCAAATATTATTGAAGCTATAACATCTCTTAAAGCACATACAAAGATTCCCAGCTTAATTTTATCTATTAAAAGATAATAAGAAGTTAACAAATATAATAAACTTATAAATGTACTGCCAAGTGCAAGTATACGTATACCTAAGACCGCTTCTTTAATCATCTTTGTATCTGTAATATCTAATACGCGTGGTATAAAAGGAGCAAGTATAATCATAATAACCGTAACTACCATTCCTTCTACAATCGCAGTTTTTTGTGCAAGGTTATAAATTGTTTTTATCCCCTTTTTGCACTTTTCTCCTAAATATACTGTAATAATAGGTGTTATTGCTTCACCTATTCCATCAAAGACTAACTGAAATTCCCTACACAAAGCAACAACTGACACCAGTATTAGATATTTCGCTCCGAAACTTTTACTAACATATATATTCAACACTGAAGTAAGAATTGCTAAAAAAAGATATGTACTTGAATCAATCAGACTATATCTGATGACCGATAACAATAATTTGCCGGAAAAATATATATTAAGTTTTAAAGAATTACTCTTCTTTAAAAAATGAATACTAAGTATCAATATGGCTATAACATTAAATACAAAAGATGCAAGACCAATTCCGCTAATGCCCATTTTTTTACTTAATATAACAGACGCAGCAATATTTCCCAATCCCTGAACCAAATTGGCAACGGTGGAAAGAGTTTCATCGCCATCATTATAAACCATCTCGGCAATTAAAGCCTGAAGCGGAAGCAAAAGAATCGTAAAACGCATCCATGAAAGATATCCTTTAGCTTCATTTAAAACCGCATTTGTGGGATTACTGCTTTTTAAAAAAATATCTCCAAAAAAGGTAACTAATAAAAATAAAACCATCCCTCCGGTAATGCACATAACCAAACCAAAACCAAATGCCTTATCTGCTTCTTTTTTATTAAACTCTCCCATTTCTCTTGAGTAAATAATAGGTATTCCAAGAGAAAAAACAGTTGCAACAAAGGCCGATAGAGAATATATCGGAGTTACCAATGTAATACCTGCAACAGCATTAGAGCCAATTACAGCACCTGCGATGATTGAATCGGACATCAACAAAACCGATACAACCATCATAGTTAAAGTTCCGCCAAGTAGCATTGAATAAAATTTATTTGCCATTAATGTTTTATTACTACTCAATCCAAATACCCCTTTGTTCTTATTTCTACTTTCTTTTCACTTAATTATTATAACATATATTTACAAAAAGAGACTGTATATTTTACAGTCCCTTTAAAATAATATAATTAAACCTCAATCATCACAAATTTGCTTTGCTCATTAAAGAATGATTCTTACAAATTATATAAACTATTTAATCCCGAATCATCATCAGAAGATATACTTTCATATGTTTTTACAAGATTTTTTAAATAATCAATAGAACATTTCCTTTCATCCTCATATAACTCTATTTCAACACCTTCTTTAATTAGTTCCTCAGAACAACGAATTAATTCTTTTATCTCTTCCTCCTCAAAATAAGAAACCTCTTTAACATATTTTTCTTCTTTAATGTTCCTTGTCAATTCAGATATGGATTCACTACCATATCTCCTTAATATCTTAATGACAGAAGCATTAACAGTTTTCTGCTTAATTCTTAAACCAATTGATTCATTCATTACTATTCCTCCTAGAATTCTCTAATTCTCTTAATTTGTTTTCCCGGCAAACTTTTCTTATAATCTCCTCCATGCCAACCATATAAATGCTCATTAAAAGTTGCCGGAAATATGATTTCTCCTTTATCCGCAAGATGTGGATAATCAGAAACACTATACGTATGATGACCTTGTATCGTTTTATCTAAAAATTTAGGTCTCTTACCTATTATTATATCACGCATCTGTTGTGCATTCCAATTTCTTGTGGTTTTTTCGTTATTAATTATTCTAGATCTTTCACTTTTCCAAAACCTCTTTACACCCAAATCTCTCCTCTTCTTTAATCTTTTATACTGCATTAAAGTTTTATATTCATCCAGAGTGAAACAGGGGACGGTTCCTCGTTCCAAATTTGGAACGAGGAACCGTCCCCTGTTTCACTTCAAATTTGGAACGAGGAACCGTCCCCTGTTTCACTTTTTACCAACTTCAACTTAACCATAAAATATGATATGATAATAAAGCAATTATAATAATAAAAAAGGATACTACCATGATTTATAGAAAACAAAAGGATTACGACAACTTTAAATGTATAGCAGACAAATGCCCCAAAAGCTGTTGTGTGGGTTGGCAAATAATGATTGATGAAGAAAGTCTTAAGAAATACAAAAACCATACAGGTGACTTTAAAGAAAGATTTGAAACATCTGTTGATTATTCTGAGGAATCATTCTATCAACATAGTATCAACGAAACTTGTGATAACAGCATGGCCAGCACTAATAACATTAACAGGTGTAACATGCTTAATGATAATGGCCTTTGTGATTTACAAAGTACATTGGGTGAGGAATTCTTATGTGATACCTGCAGACTTTATCCAAGGCACATAGAAGAATACTTTAATATCCGTGAACATTTGCTGACATTATCATGTCCAGAAGTCACAAGAATGATTCTTAATCCTGAGTACGATGTGAAAATGACAGAAACAAGGGATGAAAAATATGATGATCCTGAGGAATTTGAGGACTGTGATTTCTTTTTATATGATCAATTAGAATTTGCAAGGGATAAAATGCTTGAAACGCTTTCAGACAAGTCCATCCCTCTACAAAAGAGACTACGTCAAATTGCATATTTCGCCTATAAATTACAGTTGTTATTTGACGAGGGTGAAATATTATTAATGAGCAATGAAACCATTGATAAAACAATACATCTAGATAATACGACAAAACCAAGGGAAAGCATGGGAACACTTCCTGATTATAATTATTTACTAAAGAGTCTTGATGTGTTAATTGGCATGGAGGCACTTGAAAGTTCATGGACTGATGAAATGATAAAGGTACGAGAGTACTGGAAATCCCATGACCAAAATTCGAAGGAATGGAAAGAAATATTCAATTCATTTTCAGATTTAGAATTCGTTTTTGAAAAGATATGCAAAACGCTTTTATATTCATATTTCTGTGGTTCTGTATACGACGGCGAAATATATGCAAGAGCAATGATCGCCGTTATTTCCACCAGATGGATAATGATGATTTATAAAGCAAGTGGCTTCAAACTTAATGAAACCATTTACCTATATTCAAGGGAAGTTGAACATTCAGATGACAACATAAATTCATTAATCGCTTTCTTTGAAGAAGAACTTGATAGTCAGTATTTTTTAGAATAACCTATTTCCACTGTAAATCACAAAACCCTCCTTACCGGTTTTCCAGCAAGGAGGGTTCGTGCTTACCACTACAGTGTTTTTATTATCTCAAACTTATTTAACAATATTTTCTCTTCTTGTTTTCTTTGCTTCATAAAGGTTTTCATCTGCCTGGCTTGTAAGTTCAACAATGGAGAATACTTCCTTACAGATAAATGTGGTACTTCCTGTAGAAAACTCTATATAGTATGGCTTATCACATGTTTCATTAAACTTCTTGTATCCTTCCTTAAATAAAACAAGAAGCTTATCTATGTCAGAATCATCATCTATAATCATAAATGAAACAAATTCATCTCCACCTACACGTCCACAACAAACTCCTTCACTTCTATAATTTTCCATTGTTTCTTTAATAATTTTCGCTGCATTTGTTATTGCAAAATCTCCATCGGAATGTCCAAACTGATCGTTTATCTGTTTTAAATGATCAAGGTCATGATAGAATAATGCAGCTTTTTTACCTATGTGATCATTTATTTCGTTGATTACTCTTTCAATAAATCCACGTCTGTTAAACAATCCGGTTAATACATCCGTTGTTGAAACAAAGCTTAATACTTCGTTCTTCTTCTTGATTTCTTCAAGTGTATCGCATAATTGTTTCTTTGCTTCTCTTTCCTGCTCACTTACCTGCATATAAGCTTTTGCTGTACTTATCTGAAGTGTAACTCCATAAAGAGTTCCTATTGCTACACTATCCACCTCACAAATCATAATACCATATTGGTAATCCTTTGCAAAAAGTAGAAACACACCATAATTATATTTAGATGATTTTGAAAATAAAGATGCAAATCCGTTATTTTTATCTATAACAGGTCGCTCTCCTTTTTCGAAAGCTTTAACTTCACCATCAACATATTCACAAGCAAGTTCAAGTTTGTCAGGACACTTAAACTCTTCATTTCTATTACACTTTAAAGGCTCCGGCAAAAGATATAAATATGCACATTTTGCTCCTTGATTAATAGCAGTTTCTAAAGCCATACGATTAAATGCATTTTCATCTTCCACCTTATCAATCATATATTTAATTGATGCAGGTGCAGCCCAGCTTTTCTCTAAAAACATGGACATATTCTCTTCGTTATTTCGGATAGTAAATGAATTAACGTAAGTATCAGTCACCTCTAGAATACGGCAGTGCATAAGAAGTACTTCTGAATTCTTTTCTTTTTCCATAAAGTATTTTATTACTTGATGAAATGCTCTCATAAATCTTGATAAATCAAGGCCATTCAACCCATCAGTCACACAAAGATTTTGTATCTGACCAAATACACTTTCCGATATTTCCTTTTCATCAAATTCTGTATGCTCTCTTAATTTCAAAAGCAATGTTATTAAATATTCAAAATAGGCTTCTCCGTTTTCTCTTGTTTCTTCTGTTGATGTACGCTGATATGAATCTGCTGCAGCAACAGCTACAACTTCTTTAATCTGCTCTATATCCTTACTTCCATCTATCTTCTCTAAGAAGTCCACAAGTTCTAATTCTTTGTCACCATTTTCTACTTTACATCCACATGACTGACGCTTAATAAACTTTGCAGGTATTTTCATTTTTATAGGCTTTGGATCTTTACAAAGAGATACTGCACATTTAAGAGCACGATACCCCATATCAAAGCCATCCTGATTTGCTGTTGTAAGAGGTGGATCCATGCGTTTTGCATATTCAACATCATCATATCCCGTAACAGCAATGTCCTTACCCGGCTTAATTCCCCTGCTACGACAAACTCTATAAATGCTCGTTGTCATCTCATCATTGGCCGAAACAATGGCCTCTGCATCAGGATTATTATCTAAAAGTCTTTCAACTAAACGATCAACATTTGATGTATAATCACCGTATTCAACCATTTGCCCGGTAACATCTATGTTTCTTGCCTTCATGGCCTCACGATATGCACTCTCTCTTTCCTTTGCATCCGTATTATTCTTTGGTCCACTTAAATAAAGAATTTTTTTATATCCATGATCCGACAGCAAATGATCAACAATACTATACATACTTCCATAATTATCACTTATAATAAAACTGTCAGGAGAATCTTCATCATATTCTTCAAGAATCATAAGGGGAACACTTCTAAATTTTCTTACAAACTCTTCTCTATTTTCATTTTCAAGGTATATGCACAGGGTTCCATAAGATATAATAATGGCATCAAAACCAGCAACTAATGAATAATCATAAAGCGTATTATACTGGTAATTATACGCATTAAAATCATTCTCATCTCCCTTACAAAAATCGAGTGCATTTCCCTGAGCACCAACAAAAAATGATACATTTACATTTTCTGTTTTAGATGCTTCTCTTATTCCAGCAACAAGTTCCGAAACATGTTGAGTATGGAACGTTCCTATCATTACTCCAATATTAAAAATCTTTTCCTCAGACATATCAACCCTCCTTCTCCTAATGGGCAAATACAACCCTGTCATTGCCTGCATAATCTTTTATTATCTCTATATCCTTAAACCCATTTTCAATAAGAATATGCTTAACATCTTCGCCCTGGTCATATCCGATTTCCATTATCAAACAACCATTATCTTTAAGATAATCACGACCTTCTAATGCCAATCTTCTATAAAAATACAAACCATCTTCAGTACCATCAAGTGCCATAACAGGCTCAAACTCCTTAACTTCAGGCATAAGAGTTGGTATCACATCCCGTTTTATGTATGGGGGATTACTAACGATAATGTCAAAACTTTCATTAATGCCAGCAAATAAATCCGTACAAATTATATTTGCCGATACTTCATTACTATTTAAATTGTCTGTAGCAACCTTTAATGCCTCTTTTGATTTATCCGCTATAGTGAGTTTAACATCTCTGTTTTTTGCAATTGAAATTCCTATACAACCACTACCTGTACACATATCAAGAACACTTATTACTTCGCCATTATAATTTGAATCAATACATTTAATGGTTCTTTCAATCAACACTTCCGTATCTGCTCTTGGAATCAATACTGCCGGACTTACCTTAAACCTAAGTCCGTAAAATTCCTGATATCCAAGTATGTATTGCAGTGGATAGTGTTTACTCCTTTTTAAAACAAGATTTTTAAAAAGCTTCGCCTTTTCATCATCCACTTCTGCATTAGGATTACAAAGAATAAAACCAAGGTCCTTTTTAATAACCTCCATCATTAATCGTCTGGCATCATAAAGGCTGTTTTCTATATTCTGTTCATCAAGAAGTTTTTTTCCATCCTCTATTAATTTACTTATTGTTTGCATTTATTATTTTCCTTAATAAACTCTTCTAAAATCTCAGCTGCATCTCCTATTATTTCAGCACAAGGGCGCTTCTTATAATACTCATTGGTACGCGCTTCTGGAATTGGACTATCATGACGTACACTCAAACCCAGCATTTCTCTACAAACTATTGAACCATGCTTCTCTTCAAATCTGCGTGCCAGTTCCTGTATTCTTGCATAATGGTCCGCTTTAACCTTACCGGTTTCCGGACCGTCATAGCCATATAAAAAACCTGCTACCATAAACATTCCAGTGACGCTACCGCATACTTCACGAAGCCTGCCCATTCCCCCGCCAAAAGATGATGCCATCTTTAAAAGCGTACTTCTATCAACAGGAATCATATCTTCAAATGCCAGCACAATGGACTGACTGCAATTATATCCACTTTTAAAATTAGCCATAGCTGCTTCTCTTCTTGTCATATTTATAATATTCCTTCCACTTTATTATTTCCCGATTATTTCTCCATAATCCATATCCATTGCCACAGTAAACTCAAAATCAGGATATTTCGCATTTAAATCTTCAAGCACCTCAGCAAATACTGCCTTACGACTTTGAGCATCAAAACTTACAACCACATCAAACCTTATGTTTTTTTCATCCTTGTTATAATAAAAACCGTGTATCTGTTTTGTATGCTCATGAGATAATACCAGCTTTTCTATCTCTTTTCTAAGAGCATTTACATCCTCATCTTTTGTATTAATTGAATATATACCAACTGCTGTAAGAATAACCTTGTGCTTAGTATATACCGCATCCATTATCTGTCTTGTAAGTTCATCAAGTCTACTGATTGGACAATTATCATCAAGGGCAATATGTATTGAGCCATTATATGTATCCGGTCCGTAATTATGAAGGACAAGATCATATGCTCCCTTAACTTCTGGAAATGAATTAACCGTCTTTTTTATTCCCATAAGAAGTTCCACATCACCAGGCTCACCAAGAATCTTTGATACTGTTTCCGAAAGCATTTCAATTCCTGCTTTAATAATAACAAGGGATATCACAGCACCAAGATATGCTTCAAGAGAGATTCCTCCAATAATATAGATAAACGCAGCAATAAGAGTTGCCGATGAAATTACAGAATCGAGAAGAGCATCTTTTCCTGAATTTACCAATGAATCAGAATTAACTTTATCACCTGTTTTCTTAACAAATAGTCCCAGTCCTATCTTTACAAAAATAGCAACTCCTACAATGATTAACGATAAATTTGAATAATCAGGTGTCTCCGGCTTAATAATCTTTTTTACAGATTCAACAAGTGATGTAATACCTGCATATAAAACAATAATTGCAATCATAAGGGAACTTAGATATTCAACCCTTCCATATCCAAAAGGGTGTTTTTTATCAGCTTCACGTCCCGCCAGTTTTGTACCTATAATTGTTATAACAGAACTTAATGCATCCGACAGATTGTTTACTGCATCCAACACAATCGCTATGGAATTACTTAATAATCCTACTATTGCCTTAAATGTCGCAAGAAATATATTTGCCAATATTCCAATTATACTTGTTCTTATAATAATACTACTTCTTTTATTTTCTTCTAGCTGCATCTTATGCATTCCTTTCATTTCAAATTCCAATAATTAATTATATCAAAAATCAGCTGAATCGTATATATTTCACTCATCTTATCACTCATTTAATTCAAACGGATTTACATCATAGTATTCTAACACAAGCTTAACCACACCATCATAATTATCTTCTTTTAATACATCGTCCTGAACATCCCATCCTGTTTTTGAAACATCATTTATTTGCTCCGAGAACTTCTCTGCCGGATGACTTTCCTTTTCATATAGTTCTTTACTTTCAGTAATTGCATCACTAATATCATTTATAACCTGACTACTTAAACCTGGGAGACTACTAGCCAAATCCTCATTACCGCCACTTATAAGTCTTGTCATGACCTCTTCTTCAAAATAATAATATATTTCGAGATATCCAGAGTAAACATCGACCATTTTTCTGCTATTAATACATCCTAAAAAGGCTAAATAATTGGCCTCGCTTTCCTTATAATACCCTTGGTGATGAGATGATTCATGGGCAAATAAAAACGGATAATAAAGACTTGTGCAATACTTATTATATGTTACCTCCATGGTATATGGATATGTATAACCACCAATACTCATCATTTCCAATATATCAGAAATCACCGCTTTTTTCATTGGTGGATAATATCCTTCTAAAAGTGGATACTGTGAAGCTAATTCATGCATGGACTCAGTAATTGCTTCGCTGGATTGTAAATCATTATAAACCACTTTTCCATCTTCATCTCTTTCCACCATAGTTGCAGTTTCATTAATCTTACTAACAAGATAGTTTCTAACATTTATCACTTCTTCTAATTTATACTTTCTATCTTCTGCCCCATTTACAGTAAGAACGCTTCCTCTAAAAGGAATGCTCCAATTTAATGTATATACAAGCAATGTTAATAAACATAAAAATATAGTAAATTTTGAGTAGAAAAAAAATAGCTTTTTATATCCAATTTTATTTCTCAAAAAAATAAACAGAATGGATAAAATAACAAATAAAATAATGATACCTGCAAATACAAACATTAATACTTCGCCTACGGCAAATGGGAAAAAATATCCAGTTAGTGTCCCAAGATTATCTGCAATAAAACCATATACTGTATTTCTATACGCATCACAAAAAGGTGTGTAAAATGCAACCAAATTCAGCCCTATAATAATTATGCCAAGTACAACACACATATACAGAAAAGCTCTTTTTTTCATTTTATTTCTCCGTTTATCTGTATTATTCTTTCCACATCCTCTGGCGTTTCGGCAAAATACTTTGCACCTTTTTTCATCAGATACTCTTTGTCACGGAAACCCCATAATGCAGCAATGCATGGCAATCCCGCATTTTGTGCAGTTTTAAGATCCACCTCGGAATCACCAATATATATAGACTCTTCACATGTGCTTTGCAATTCATCAAGTGCAGCAAAAACCATGTCTGCATCTGGCTTTCTTTTTATTCCATCACGCTCACCTACTGCTACCTTCACATACTCAGAAAAAAATCTATCATTCAATTCCACAACTGCAGAATTAATCTTGTTTGACACAATTGCCATTTTATATCCTTTTTCTTTAAGACTTTTCATAAGTGGAAGTATGCCTTCATATGGTCCTGTCTTATCAAGGCAATGTTTATTGTAACAATCCTTAAAAACTGGCAACATTTCATCTATTACGCTTGCTGGTGTTCCCTCAGGAACTGCACACTCCATGGCAAATCTTATTCCATTACCAAAAAACCTTCTGTATTCATCAATATTCCTTGGTGGCATTCCAAACTCCCGAAGAACATAATTAACCGAATCTGTTAAATCATCTAGAGTATTCAAAACCGTCCCATCCATGTCAAATATAATTGTATTAATCATCTTATATGCCTCAACTTTTACATATTTTTTCAAAGCTTATTCTTCTTTTCTCAAACACTCTGTTTAATTACTTCAAATAATCTGGATCAATCCGAATTATTTCAGTTAATGCTTTGTTTCTATAATTTAGATCTTCGCGTAAAGTAAATCCCTGGGATTCCCAGAAGGCATTGCCACTTTCATTCTTTTTGAAAGCAACAAGAAGAACCTTGTTAATACCCTCTTTTTCCAAAGCGTCAAGAGCAAGATCTACAAGTTTCTTTCCTATTCCCATTCTCCTGCAATCTGGCGATACACATGCATGCTGAATTATACCTCTTCTACCGTCATGTCCACAAAGGATAACACCAACAATCTTTTCATCAAGTACTGCAACAAAAGAAGTATTAGGATTTCGTTTAAGATATTTATCAATACCTTCATGTGAATCATCTTTATTATTAAGTCCATTTCCGCATTTAATCCACAATTCATACACAGCCTCATAATCATCCATTGTCATAAGTCTGTAATTTAATACACTCTTATATTCCATATTCACATCAACTCCTTCTCTAATACTTCGAGCAATAGCCCATACATCATCACAATAATTGCTAACAAAAATAGTGCCCTTTTAACATTCTATGGCCATTTCTACGCATTTCCATTCTTCACCCATAACCTCATAAGTCTCTATCTCATCAAGAATGACATCTTTGAATCCAGCCGCTTTATAGCAGTAATACGCTGATTTATTATTCTCAAAAACACCTAAGGACACCTTCTTTGCGCCATAAACATCAAATGCAAACTTGAGGCCCAATTTGAGCATTTCCTTCCCTTTTCCTTTCCCTCTTTGTAAAGGATCAACGATAACAAATCCTATGCGTAGCTCATCAACCACTTCTCCAGGATTTCGCAGAGTAAAGAACCCAACAATTCCATTCTCATCAAATGCAATAAACGCCATAAGTGAATCAACAAAGAGGAACTTTTCAGGGTTTAAAGGATATTCCCCCATAACCCCTGCGCTCCACTGGTAAAACTCTTTTTCATCTTTACTCCATGAAATGATAGTATCTGCATCTTCCCTATTGTAGGGTCTTAATCTAAGCATTAATGTAATTCCTCCATAACACAATAATTCACAAGGCTACAGTTAATAATCACTGTGATTATTTAATATCCCTCTTATATATATCTATTTTACTTAATTTTTTAAATTTTTCTGGATTTGATTTTTCTAAAGCGGTTCTATCGTACCACATATCTCCACTAACTAAATATGCCGTTTCAGGACCATACACCCAGATATGTCCACATGTTTTACATCTATATACTTTTCGCTTACTTTTAAATAATTTATTTTTTTGTGGAATCTCTTCAAATATTCCACTTTCTCCTACTTGAGAATACTTCTTAAAATCATTTGGAAATACAATTGCTCGAGCAGGATAATTCTCTTCACATACACATTTCACATATGTTGAAACTACATTTTCTCCTTCAATCTTTACATAGGAGGTTTTATCATCATATCTAATAAACTCGCCGTATCCACTTCCTGTGCTATCAGAAAAAGCAACATCTATTTTTTGTTCAACACACGCATTTATACATTTAACCTTATCCTCAGCTGTAACTAAAGTTCCATCGCTCCACTTAATTCTATCACAATTAATGAATACAATATGATCAATATCTGCATCAACTATCATTGTTTTTCCATCAATTTCAATATTATAACTATACCCATACATTCTTTTATCACCATTATATATTAACAAATCAACACTTTAGAATATTGTATTTTTGTGTAAAGGGGTCAGGTTCCACTTTCACTTACGTTTCCATAGTAGCATTATGAGCAGTTTTTTACAACATAATAAAATCGTTTGGAGCAGTTTTTTACAATACAAAAAATTCGTTTGGTGCAGTTTTTTACAATACTTTAGGATTAAATTGAAGCAGTTTTTTACAACACTTTAGACGGCAAACTAAACAGTCATAAACCAATTATTTTGTTTCTTTCTGAAATACAAACGTATTCCTCTCATCTTACCATTAATCTCAATCCTACATTCAAAAAATATAGTTTCATCAGTAACATAGATACCATCACTTGTAGTATATGTACCATTACCAGATAACTCCTTATAAGATTTGATTCCATACACATGCTTAACGCCCTCTTCATCCTCTACTCGTATCCGCATAGGAATCATATTCCCATCATTTAAATGAAGACAAATAACATCAACTTCGTACTTCTTCTTTGCCATCTAAATCACCTCACAAATAAAATAAAAGCCGAAGCAATCACATGAAAACGCATTAACTAATTTATTAAGCATTCCCATATAATAACTCCGGCTATTCGTATCTCGACTTGAAACGGATATACCTATTCGATTTATATTTTCGAACATTTGTTCATCATGGCTTTATCATACACAAATTAATACTGGTTGTCAATACAGAATTTTTTTAAAAAAGTGGTGCCTGACCCCTTTTAGAAAATATTACAGTATAGTAATACATTTGTAAAGGGGGGCAGGCACCACTTTCCTCAAACGTTAAAATATTCAGTATATGCTCACGCGAAATGCTTTTGTGTGTATGTTTACTCAAATTTCCTCTTGCTTTTTAATGAAAAAACATATAGTTTTAGAGTAAACATACACACGCTCTTCTATATGTGTGAATGATTACTTTAAGAAAGTGCCCTATGCTCCTATGGTATCACAAACACTTTACTCATTTTCTCTATCTCCACTGATCAATCGATAATCAACATAACCTTTACTGATCCAGAGTTCAAAAATATCTCTGTCTTCTTTTACAGCCATGGCATAATAATCCGGTTCATTGTCTCTTAACCAAACTCTTTTTTCTTCTATCTTTTTTCTTATCTCACGTGTGTCAAAACCGGAATATTTTTCTGCTGCAAGTACAATATTAACGATGTCATTTCCACTAATACATACATCGTAATTTTGTATATCCGGATAACCCCATTGGGAAATCTTGGTCTGTAACTTTTCCGTATATGAGATATAAATGTAATCATCCTTGAAAAGGTGGTTTTCTTTACAGTATGTATAATCCATATCTACAATTCCGGAAGTCTTTAAAAATCCTTGCATATACCATATCGACCTGCTATGGATAGGAATATAATCATCGGAAAGATCTTCCTCTCTGATCTTAGTCTTATACCTTCCATAAGAGTATAAGCATGGATTGTTTGTATCTACAGTCTCTCTTATCCTGCTCCCAAACTTCCCTTTGGTGTAAAAGTGAGCCAATATTCTCTTACTCATTTTTCCCCTTCTTTCTCTCTACTGCCCGATCGATTGTCTGACGATGAATGCTTTCAATATCCGAAAGAATTCCATCCTTAATAATCTTGCCAAGATTGATCGGTGTATAGCCACAAACATTTGCTGCAAGATTGATATGTTTGCAGCCATCCTTATATGCTTCCACATTATTATGATCATGACCATGGATATTAAGACACCATGAAAGCCCATATACTGGTTCATGCGAAAGCAAAATCTTATCTGCGATAAACAGAGGACCGGCGTATACTTCACTGAATAAATCCTTATAAGCTCCACGTGCATCATGATTTCCCAGCAACAGTATCTTCTTGCGTGCTTTGATCATCGGAACATACTTTGGATTTCCAACATCACCAAGACAGACAAATGTATCTCCTTTGCCTACCATCCTGTTAATTATCTCTATCTGCTTCTCCGGTGTGATCCAATTCGGATCCATCAATCTGCAGTCACTATCTGCAAAATGCAGATCCGAAAGAATATATACGCTGCCTCCTTCTGACCAATGACGAAACGGTTCATATAATGTTGTGATCATCTACATTCACCTGCTCTCCAAAGAAATCTATTACCTGCTTCACCGGAACCGGAAAGAAATTATTGGCATCTACGCCAACATCATATCGTCTGATTCCCTCTGCACGGTTTGCTTCATTGTATTCCATACGTGCATGGATATGCCCATGCAACTGATATCCTCCGCTGTTCTTCTTTGGCCATGAAAGCATCGGATAGTGCATTAACGCAAAGTTGCATCCATCCACGGAGATTTTTATAAAATCCTTTATATCTTCAAAGAGTCTCGGATCATATTTCTTATCGTGGTTCCCGACTATCAGATATTTTTTTCCATTCATCTTTCTGATCAAGTTATCCGCATCCTCAACCTTCATGTGATGACAGATATCACCAAGAATATAAACTGTATCATTTTGTCGGACTACAGAATTGAAATTCTGAAGGAGTATCCTGTCCATTTCTTCGACAGATTCAAAAGGTCGATTCTGCATATTGATTATGGCTCTGTGGCCAAAGTGCATATCCGCTGTAAAATATATCATCTCTAAAACCTCATCTAATTACAACATGCTTATCTTATCTTATCAAGCATGGAATCACAAAAAACCTGGACTACAACTACTGCCCATTCTGTCAGCTTCACTGAAGTTTCCAATGCCACCCTGTAAAAAACAAGACAAAATCAACCGGCAACAGTAAAAGCTTTAGTAATTTTCTTAATATGAACATATTAACCAATCCTCCCCTCTCGCAGCTCATTCGTCACCTTATAAGCGATCAAGCGAAGAACATATTCCGGCATTGCTCTCCGGCCAAGTTCCCACTCCTGCATGGTCCGATAAGGAACTCCAAGCCACGCAGAAAAATCAGTTCTACTCATACCGGACTTTTCCCTGATCATCTTGAAACAATATGCCAGACGACGACGCTCTGCCTCCTTATCTCTTTTATCGTACCTTTCTACTTCAATCTCGATTCCTTCAAGGTTATATATTTCCTTCTTCATAGGTGCCTCCTCTGTAGTCAATGCATGTGCTCCAATTTTTATTATATGTAGTCATTGACTACATGTCAAGAGAAAAGAGACCACTTGATCTGTTATTATAATAACAGATTACTTTATGTAAACTTAAAGATCATTTTCTGCTTATTTGAACAGGACTTTAGGTTATCTGAGTATCACATAAGAATATGTTAAATCAAGTGCAGCTTATTTCCATATGTCATAAGTCTTTTTTAACTCAGCATAAGATTATTTTCCCTCAAAATAGCAATGCCTCGGGTCAAAAACCCGAGGCATTGCTATTTTGAGCAACTCTTTTTCTTAATACCTTAAGTACTGCATCATTTTGGCAATCTGTGAAGTGTTCCATCAATCTTGTTTTACCCAATCGTCAATCTGCAGCTTTAAGAATATCTGTGATACCCCACTTATCAAATGTAAACTCTTTCGATAACAAAGTGCTTAGCGGTGTATCTATGTATTCTCTGATTACATCAGAGATGTCACTGATGTTAGTCATGTAAGGATACACATAGCCCACTGTGTACTCATTATCTGCACCTTCAATATGAGATACAGGGTTATTTACAAACTGCTTGGGATAATCGAAGATAATGTCTTTATCCAAAGTAATCCAGTATCTCGGCAAGTCTGTTCCACCGAACTGAGATTGCATCCGATAAACTGAGCAGTGAATCTGAAAATTAAGGCTTCCATCTATTAAATTGTATATCTCTCTTTGTAGTTTGCTCCATCTTGGCATACATATACCTCATACATGTAAATGATATTATAAAAATGTACAATTTATGGAATATAAAAATGTACAACTCCAAGTAGCGTTATAATATATCCATGGAGGTATTAACCATGGATAACAAGCTACTCACACAGTTACGAAT